>OLRV01000014.1_pt1 | contig 134211 bp, 138 predicted proteins | sample 1672421 | NCBI WGS metagenome assembly OLRV01 (sample SAMEA3136684, study PRJEB25190) | human gut metagenome | biome: human gut; feature: human-associated habitat; material: faeces | place: Austria | collected 2013
GAATTATGGAGAATTATAGGATTATTTCCAGATGGAGAAAATGGCGAGAATGTAATAAGAGTAAGAAAGTATTATGAACGAAATAATTATCCAACTTCTTTGTATAATTTAGGTACTAGTTTAAATTATTACCCGACGTCAACCATTTCTAGAAACACATTAATTAATTATAGTTTGACTAACTTTAAAAACACCGTGAATTACAAGATGTATTTGGGTACATCATACTCATATAAATCATATACATCAGCAGATTTATATAAAATGGAGAGAGTACTGGAAAGTAAAGGAACGATAGGACCAAGTTCTTCTAGCACTGCAACATATATTGGAAGCGTAGGGTTAACATATCCAAGTGATTATGGATATGCTGTACTAGCGAGTGATTGTGTTAGAACAAATATGCCAAGTAAATATAGTAACGTATATGCATGTTATAATAACAACTGGTTATATCAAGGTTCTCAACAATTACAATGGCTAATAAATCCTCATCCTGCGGATACTAGTTACGTATTCTATGTAGATGGACCAGGGTATTTAGGAAACGCTGGTGCTGGTGCTTCAGTGACTAATGCAAATGCTTATTCTCCAGTTATGGCTTTAAAGTCTGATATAACAGTAACAGGAAGTGGAACACAAAGTGATCCATATGTAATGAATTAGGTATGATATATGTGTACTTTACTTTGTGATCTTATTAAGTATTATATTTAATAATTAGGTATAAGTAAGCTAACTAGCTTGCTTTTTCTTTTAAAATGCTATTGATTAATGTTTTAAGTTGTGGTAGAATACTTGTGAGAAGAGAAATCTTCCTTGCTTCATGTGAAGCCAATAGACCATAAGGAGGTGAAATGAAATGAATAAATATGAAATCATGTTCATTGTAAAAGCTGATATCGCTGAAGAAGAAGTAGCTAACGTAGTTAAGTCTTTTGAAAGTATTATTACTGATATGGGTGGTAAAATCTTAAATAGTAAAGATTTAGGTCAAAAGAAGTTAGCTTATGAAATTGAAAAACAAGTAAGAGGTTATTATCATTTACTTAATGTTGAATGTGAAAGTAAGGCTGTTAAAGAGTTTGATAGAAAAGCTTTAATAGACGAAAGAATTTTAAGACATTTAATCATTAAGGAGGAAGAGTAGTATTATGAATAAAGTAGTACTTGTAGGAAGATTAACAAAAGACCCTGAAATTAGAGTATTTACTAATGGTAATTCTGTTGCTAATTTCACTGTTGCTGTTAATAGAACATTTAAGAATAGAGAAGGTGTTGTTGAAGCTGACTTTATACCTGTACAAGTTACCGGACCTCAGGTTAATGTTGTTCAAAAGTATGTAACTAAAGGTAGTCAAATAGGTATTGATGGAAGAATTCAAATTAGAAGTTATGATGCTCAAGATGGAAGTAAGAGATATATTACTGAAGTTATAGCTGATAGAATTGAGTTAATGGGTTCTAGAAGAGATAATAACGAGAGTAGTCCAGTTAATGCTTATGTTGATACAACAAGTTCTGTTTATATGGACCAACCAAGTCCTGAAACAGGAGTAGATGTTAGTACTGACGACCCTTTTAAAGATTTTGGTAGTGAAGTATCACTTAGTGATGATGATTTACCATTTTAGTAAAGGAGGAATAAATAATGAAAGAATTTTATCCTAGAAAAAAGAAGATATGTCAAATGTGTGCTGGAAAAAGCGTTGATTATAAAGATGTACCTATTATAACTAAGTACATTAATGATAAAGGTAAGATTTTACCTAGAAGAATGACTGGTGCTTGTGCATTACATCAAAGACATATAGCTAGAGAAGTTAAAAGAGCTAGATTTATGGGATTAATTCCATTTGTAAAGTAACACTAATGTGTTATTTTTTTTGTATAAAAAAAGACTAATCGTTGTCTTTTATAATACCGATTAGTCTTATAAGTTGTAATATTTCGGCAAGTGTGCTTGCAACATATGTTAAAGCTGCAGCTGTTAGCATATTTTTTGATAAGTTTTCTGTTCTATCTGTTGTTAAGTTAAGACTTTTTAGTTCTTTTATTGCTCTTTTTGATGCGTTTATTTCTACTGGTAAAGTTATTATTTGAAATAATACGCCAGCACCTACTGCGAATATTCCAAAGTATACTAAGTTCATGTATTCAAGTAGAAAACCTAAAAATATTACTATGTATGATATTCTATCTAAAAAGCTTACTACTGGGAATATTGCGTGCCTTATTTTTAAGAATGTGTATCCTTCTTTATCTTGTATAGCGTGTCCTACTTCATGTGCTGCAACTGATGCGCTTGCAACTGAGTTACCGTGATATATATCTTTAGATAACTTTATTACTTTTCTAGTTGGGTCATAATGATCAGTTAGTGTTCCATTTGTTTCAACCACTAGTATGTTGTTTAAACCATTTTTATCAAGTATGTTTCTAGCTACATCATATCCTGTAGTGTCACTTCTAAATTCAATGTTAGATGTTTTTTTATAAGTTACTGTTATATATAACTGTGATATAAGAGGTAAACTTATTATAAGTATTATTAATAATAATTCCATATTTTCACTTCCTTAGTAATATTATATCATAAATTTTGTGTTACTTCATTAAAGTTCACTAAGTTTTCATTTATTAAGTTGTTTATGTTTTTAGCATTTTCTTCTAAATAGTTAGATTTTTCTATTATTTTTTCTATTTGTTCATTTGTTAGATTTTTATTTTGTTTAGTTATTATTTTCTTTATTGTGTTTTTGGAAAGTGGATTGAATGAGAGAATGTTTTTATTTGTTTGTTTTTCTATGAAACCAATTTTAGACTTATTTGATTCTTTTGTTGTTTTAATTATTATTGTATTTTCAAAATTGATTGTCTCATTATTGTTAAGAGTGAGTTTTCCAGTGCTTGTAATGGTGTTAAATAAGGCTTTTATAGTAGGGTGGGTATAGTTATAGTCTTCTAATAGAATTATCGAAACAGGGTGGTGTTTTAGGCTTTCAAATGGTGTGTTTTTTTCGTTATATCCAACATATCCTGCTGATGAACCAATTAGTTTTGTAATGCTAGTGCTTGTTATGTAGTCTTTCATATTTAATGTTATTAGATGTGTTTTTAAGTAGTTAGATAGTGTATTTACTAAGTAAGTTTTTCCAGTTTTAACAGGACCATTAAGTGATATAGTGAGTGGTAAGTTACTAGTACTTTTTGTGAAAGAAATTAATTTATTTGTAATGTTATCTATTATATGATCTTGATCAAATATATTTTGTTTTAGGTACTTATTTAAATCTATAAAATAGTTAGGGTTAGATAGTTCAAATATATTTGAGTTTGTTTTTGTTTCTAGTACTTCTTTTAAAATTGTTTTTGTTACTATGTTTTTTTTGTTTTTATTAGTATTTTCTTTTAGTTTATTTTCAAGTGTAGTTATTTCTTTTTTTAGAGTTAGTGCTTTTGTTAAGTTGTTTTCTAATATATATTTATTTTTCTTTTCAGTAAGAACAGATATTTTATTTTTTATTTTAGAATAAGTTGTCTTTTTTTCCATAAGAGAGGTTACAGCTGATATTTCGTCTAGTATGTCTATTGATTTATCTGGATTATGTTTATTTTTTATGTATTTGTTTGATAGTTTTGCAGTTAATTCAATAATGTTATTTGGTATTTTAACGTTGTGGTATTTTTCATAATTAGGTTTTATTTTTTTTAGAATGTATAGTGTTTCTTCATAATTAGTTTCATTTATTAAAAGTGGTTCAAATCTTCTATCTAAGGCTTTGTCTTTTTCTATGGAGTTAGTGTATTCTTTTAGAGTAGTTGCGCCTATAAGTGAAAGTTTTCCTCTTGCTAGGGCGGGTTTTAATATGTTTGAAGCATCAATTGCCCCTTCAGCTCCACCTGCACCTACTAGAGTGTGAATTTCATCTATAAATAGTATTAAGTTATCGTTTTTTTCAAACTCGTTAATTAGTTTGGTTAATTTTTCTTCAAATTCTCCACGATATTTAGTACCAGCTATCACTGATGATAAGTTTACTTCATATATGGTTTTTCCTTTAAGAAAATTAGGCACTTGGTTTTTAGTAATACGTCTAGCTAGTTCTTCAACTACTGAGGTTTTACCAACACCAGCTTCTCCTAGTAGAAGGGGATTGTTTTTGTTTTTTCTTTTTAGTACTTCTATAACTCTTGTTATTTCTTTTTCTCTTCCTATAACTGGGTCAAATTCATTATTTAATGCTAGTTTGTTTAAATTTCTACCAATTGTTTTTAATATACTGTTACTTGATATTGTGTTAGTTGTTAATATACTTTTTTTTAGACTTTCTATGTCTATGTTAGTTTTTATTAGAGCTTTATAACATAATGTGTCTTTGTTAGATAATATTTCGTTAAATAATAAATTTAGAGTTATTTCGTCATCTATATTTTCTAAAGACAGTATTACACTTTCAATAGAACTTAACAGTTCTTTACTATAAAATAAATATTTATTAGATTGTTCTTTTGGTAAGTAAGATTTTATTTCTTCTAGTTTTATTTTGTATTTCTCTAGTATTTTTGATAATGAATTGTAATTAGATAGCATACTCATTATAAAATGAATAGAATTAATATTAGAACTATTAAGACTTTCAGCAATTAATTCACTACTCTTTAATATTCTTTTTAATTCTTCTGTATAGTTATTCATATACACCTCTTTCATAATATATGATATATTGAGTGTTTTTATAAAATAATATACAAAAAAAGAACTTTTTTGTTAAAGTTCTAATTTTATATATGAGATTTTACTATTACTAGAAGTATTATTACAATAAATATTACAAGAAGTAATTCAAGTACTAGTTTCCAACTCTTCTTTAGCCAGTCTTTGTAGTTGATGTCTAAGCTTGTTAAACCTAAAATCAATAATGTTGAAGTAGGGGCTACGAAAAGTGTTAAACCATATATTGCTTGCATTATAATACTTATTAATAATGTGTAGTCAGCATATGCAATTGATAAGAATGTTCCTACTGTAGATGCTACATATAGGTAGTCTATATTTATAGCTGTTGCAATTATCATGCCTAGTGATCCAAATATTAAGTGTATTATTTCTTGTAACCAAGTTATGTTAACTAGTTTAGCAAGTCCAAAACCACAAGTGTTAGTAATGAAATTTAATATAGTAACAATGTATCCATGGTAGAATGCAATAAATACTACACAGTAAGCAAAACCAACTAATGCTGCAGATTTTAGGCTTTTCTTAATACCTTTTGCGTATGCTTCTAGTGAGTCGTCTAGTTTAATGTTATATACTAGGCTTATTATAAATGTAGCAAGTATTAGAATAAATGTATAACTATCAATAGTCCATTTTCCTAATTGTTCTGTTCCAGAAAATAAGTATTTTAGTATAGTAACATCTTTGATTGTGAATTCTTGGATATTTTTATGTAAGTCTGTGAAGAAAGTAATTCCAAAAACACCTTCCCAATCAGTGTAACCAATGATAAGTAATACTAGTAATAAACCAAATATTACATATAATGGCCAACTAGGTTTTTTACTTTGAGTTTTTTCTCCTAGATAAGCATATTCTTCTTTATCACTATTTTTGTTAAGTACTTTTCTTGCGTGTTTTAGTGTAAAAGCAATAAATACAACAAAGCATATTACTAGTAAAGCTATTTTAGTAAGTAGTCCGTTTTTATAAGTTAGACTAAGTACTTGGTTAGTGTAACCAGCTAAGTATGCACTGTAAGTTGAACCTATCATACCAATAAGTGGAGACATGAATGCAACTAGGTAAGCTGTCATTTTGTCGTAACCCATTAGTAATATGATACTGATTATTGCTGGTATAAATATAAATAATAATATATCTAAACCGAACACACTACTAAGTAGTACGGATATTAGTGATACTATAATTAAGAATAGTTCTTCTTTTCCTTTCATAGATTTTGCAATTTTTTCTAGACAGTTTCTGTATTTTCCAGTAATTCCAAGTACGCCATAGAAGCCACCTACTGCTAGTATAAATAATACTGTTTTAGCAGATGCTTGAGGGCCAGCCCATGGGTATTCAAATAATTGATGTAATGAAACTCTTGCTAAATCAGAAGAAATAACTTCTGTTCCACTTACTCTTGAAGTTGGAATTATCCATGATAATACGACTAGTACTAAGAACATAATTGCAATTGATTTGAACAATGTGTTCTTTTTCTTCATAATTTTTACCTCCTACTTAATTATACACTATAAATGTAAAGTTTTACAAGTAAATATCAAAAATTTCATTTAAAATGTTATAATTATGTGTTGAGAAAAAAAGAGAAATATTACTTCTCTTTTGTTTCAGGTTTCATTAATGGGAATAGGATTACGTCTCTAATTGATTCGTTTTCTGTGAAGAACATAACTAGTCTATCAATTCCGTATCCAATACCTCCAGCTGGTGGCATTCCATATTCTAAGGCTTCAACGAAGTCCATATCTATGTCGTTTGCTTCTTCGTTACCTAAATCTTGTTCTTTTAATTGAGCTATAAATCTTTCTAATTGGTCAATTGGGTCATTTAATTCAGTGTATGCGTTAGCCATTTCTTTTCCACCAATAAATAATTCAAATCTTTGTACAAATCTAGGGTCTTTTGGGTCTTTTTTTGTAAGTGGGCTTATTTCTATTGGGTGATTACATAAGAATGTTGGCTGTATAAGTGTTTCTTCAACGTATTTTTCAAAGAATTTGTTAACAATATGACCGAATACTTTCTCATGTGGTTCAAGTTCTATATCGTGTTCTTCTGCGAGTTTAATCATTTCTTCATTTGTATAGTTTTTACTGAAATCTATTCCAGTTTGTTCTTTAATAGCTTCAGTCATTGTTATTCTTTTGAAGTTACCATCTAAACTAATTTCATGACCTCTCCAGTTAAATGTAGTTTTATTAAATACTTTGCTTGCTATTTCTTTAAGTAAGCTTTCTGTCATTTCCATCATTCCATCTAAGTCACTATATGCTAGGTATGCTTCCATTGATGTAAATTCTGGATTGTGAGTTAAGTCCATTCCTTCATTTCTAAATAGTCTACCGATTTCATAAACTGCATCCATTCCACCTACAAGTAGTCTTTTTAAGTGAAGTTCTAGTGCAATTCTTAGGTACATATCTAGGTCTTGAGCATTGTGGTGCGTTACGAAAGGTCTAGCTGAAGCACCTGTTAGTAGAGTAGTTAGTACTGGAGTTTCTACTTCAGTAAATCCACGATTATCCATGAAGTTTTGAATGCATCTTATAATTCTTGGTCTTAAGAAAGCAACTCTTTTTGATTCTTCATTCATTATTAAATCAACGTATCTTCTTCTATATCTTTCTTCTTTATCTTGTAATCCATGGAATTTTTCTGGAAGTGGTTTTAATGCTTTTACTAAGTGAGTATATTTTAAACATTTTATAGTAACTTCTCCAGTCATAGTTTTCATTATTTTACCTTCAACACCAACGATGTCTCCGATGTCTGCAGTTTTAAATAAAGTATAGTCTTCCTCTCCAATGTCATTTATTGAGATATAAATTTGAATTTTGCCTGACTTGTCTTGAATTGAAAAAAATGATGCTTTTCCCATTTTTCTTATGAACATAATTCTTCCTGCCACTTTAGCGTGCTCATCCATACTTTCTAATTCTTCATGAGTTATGTCTTTATATTTTTCTTTGATGTCATTTGCAAGTGAGTCTCTATTAAACCTATCACCGAATGGATCAAGTCCAAGACTTCTTAATTTTTCTAGTTTTTCCCTTCTAACTAATTCTTGTTCTGTAAAATTTCTTTCCATTATTTTTCCTCCTTCTTTTAAATAAAAAAGTTAATGACTAAAGGGGCATAGTAAGATACCTGCGGTTCCACCCTTCTTAATCATTAACTGATTATCTCTTATTTATAACGGAATATATCCGGGCTTGTTTAGCCACTTAGAAGTTTTTATTCACATTAGGCTTGTTACTAGTTTCCATCATCCTAGCTTTCTATTAACAGTATATAATGCTACTCGTCTTCTTCATCGATTTACGTGGTTATTGTACTATATTAATTACGGTTTGTCAATAGTAAGTTATGTTAGAAACTCACTCCGAAAAAAGTGCGAATTTGTCAAAAATTCGGAATGGAGAAAATTATGAAGTGTTACATAATAGATATAATGAGAATAAGAGTATGGTATGTGAACATTTAAAGAGCATTATAAGTAAGTGTAATTTGAGTGGTCAGTGGTCAATTGCTGCTATGCAAAATGGAAGTGAATTCTACATATTATAAAGAAACAGTTAAAGAAGATTTAAGAAAACCTAATAGTGAGTGTTGGGTGCCTGATTTGAGTAGCGAAAAAGATAGAAGAATATTAAAAAAATTAAAGCATGAATGAAAGTTTTCATGCTTTTTGTATCACTAATTTAGTTGTCCAGGAAGTACTAGTTTTTCTTTTGATGGGAAGTTTTTATCAAAGTAACTCACTTCTTCTTCGGTAACATTAAATATTTCAGGGTCAGAATATATTCCTTCGTATTTAGTGATGTTCTTTTCATTAAGTACTTTCACCATAAAGAAGGGAGCTTCTTCATTTTCTAGTCCTTCATAATATATGTTATATGTGCTAGACAAAACAAAACCGTACTTTTTATAGTAGTCTGGGTTTCCAGTTATAAGTACTAAGTCATAGTTTAGCTTTTTAGCAATTTCTAGTGTGTAATTTATTAAAGTTTCTCCATAACCCATGTGTTGATAATTAGGGTCTATACTAACTGGTCCAAATATAAGTACATCTAATACTTTGTTATCTTTAGTTTTTATGTAACCAAGTGAATAAAATATACTTCCTATTATTTTGTAGTCTTTTTCTTCTTCTAATCTTATTTTCATTTTTTTCTCCAATATTAATATTTTATAAGTTTTATATTAATACTAGATCCAATTCACGTTTCATCCAATTCTCCTTATTTGTTTATATTATTTTTTAATTCATTTATTATAGCTATAAATTCTTCTTCTGTTTTAGCTTGACATATTTTAGTTTTAATTTCTTTAGTACCAGGTATTCCTTTTAGGTACCATAAGGCATGTGTTCTAATTTCTAGAAGTGCTGTTTTTGTATTGGTGTATTTTTTAAGTAAGTTAAAGTGCTTTATTATCATGTTTATTTTTTCTAAGTCAGTTGGTTTATCGATGACGCGATTATTTTCTACATATTCTATGCATTCTTTGATAAACCATGGGTTACCAAGAGTGGCACGCCCGATCATTACTGCATCACATTTTGTTTCTTCAAGCATTCTTTTAGCGTCATATATTGTAGATATATCACCATTACCGATTACTGGAATACTTACACTTTCTTTAACTTGTTTTATGATGTTCCAGTCAGCACTTCCAGAGTATCCTTGACTTCTAGTTCTTGCGTGAATAGCAATTGCTGAAGCACCAGCTTGTTCTATTTTTTTTGCAACTTCTACTGCGTTAATGTGATCACTATCCCATCCACTTCTTATTTTTACTGTGATAGGAGTGTTGGTGTTTTTTACAACTTCGGAAACTATTTCATAAATTTTATCTGGGTCTTTTAGTAGAGCACTTCCTGCTTGACTTTTTATTGCAACTTTAGGAACAGGACAACCCATGTTTATGTCTATTATATCTGGGTGAAAGTTTTCTTCAATGTATCTTGCTGCACTTACGAAAGAAGTGATATCACTTCCAAATATTTGAATGCTAATAGGGCGCTCGGTATCTTCAAAGTTAATTAAATCTATTGTTTTCTTTCCATTATATTTAATACCTAGAGTGCTTATCATTTCAGAGTATATTAAACCAGCACCAAACTCTTTTATGATTTGTCTATAACTAATGTTAGACACTCCTGCCATAGGCGCAAATACAATTCTATTACTAATTTTTACATTTTTAATATTCCATGTCATGACTTAATTTTAACAGATTATTGGCTTTTTGTCTATAAAAGTTATTTAAGGTTTTTGAAATAGAAAATACATAAGTTTAAAAGCTTATGTAAATTATAGTTTATTATGACAAAAATAAAAATCAATATGTAATTGAAATATTAATTTTTATTTTCTAATACTTTCATTTTCGGTTGTTCGGAAATTCCGAACAACCGAATTTTCTTTCTTTAAATATATATTTAGATATATTAGATTTACTTGAATTATATAATTTAACTAATTGTTCTTGATTTAACAAAATAGTGTTATTTTGCATTTTTACTTCGATGTTATTATTTCTGTTTTTATCTTTATAAATAATTATATTTCTATTTTTTGTATTATTGTCTATTTTATACTTTTAAATAAGTTGTATTAAACATACAATGCGATTATATAAAAAAAGAAGCAATTTCAACAATTACTTCTTATTAAGCTATTCGCTTTCAGTTGTATCTTCTGCTAAAGTGTATGTGCAGTTTAAGTCTTGTGTAATATTTTTAATTGTCAATATGTTTGTTGCAGTGTTTAGTTCACTTTCAACTGTTACTCCATCACATGTTAGTTTAGCTCCAGTGTATTTGTATCCTTCGTTTTTACTTAATGGGAAGGCAGCAGAACCATTGTTGTCTACTGATAAAGGCGATTTAACATTAACTAATGCACCACCTACAACTTTTAGGCTAACTTGATGTTTGTTTTGTTTAAATTGTACTACACATTTTGTATCGTTATTTAAATTTTTTATTGAAAGTATGTTACTTACTTGGTCAAATTCTCCAACTTGATTGTTAGTACAGTTAACTGTATCAAATATGTAATTTTCAAGTGGTGTTGTTTCAAATGTTACTGTGTCTCCAAAATTAGCTGTTTTTTTAGTTTCTTTAGCTTCTCCCATTGAAACTTGAATTTCAACTTCATAACCTCTTAAAACAAATGGTATAGTACAAATACTATCTTTGTTAACATTAGAAATTGTTAAGTCTTTTGTTTCTTCATTGTATACAGCGTTTACTTCGTTAGTGCATTTTAAGTTTGTGTCTATTTTGTATCCTTCTGTTGGAATTACGTTTGTTATTTTTGAGTTATTTCTTTCTATTAAGAATTTTTGTGTGTTAGTGTTGTTTGGAAGTAATCCATTAGTAGTGTTAACTGTTACTTCATGGAAATTCTTTAAAAAGTATAATCTACAAGTTGTGTCTGCAGTTAATTCTGGAGTAAAAGACCATTGTTCATTATTCCAAGAACCAGTTACTTCATTAGTGCAAGTGTATTTATCATAAGTGTATAAATCTTTTTTATCCATTACACCTTCAAATTCTGGGTTTTCTACTTGAATTGTATCTTGTTTAACCATTTCATTAACTTCTTCACCATCTAAATAGTATTTGTAAGTTATTTTGAAGTCTTTCGGGTCTTTTTTATTATTTGGGTTGTTATTTATTCCACTTTTTTTGGCCATTAGACCAACAATTCCTCCAGCTAAACATATAGTTATTAAAAATAAAAGTATATATACAAGTGCGTTTGATTTCTTTTTCATATTTAATTCCTCCAATTTTTACTCTTCTTTTCTATTATAATTTTATTATTTTATTTTGTGTTTGTCAACTAAAGTTTTGTATAAAAGGGTAAAATTAGGTAAAATACATATTTTTTCGCGAGATTTAGGTAAAAAATGTTATTTTATGCTTGATTTTTTTATATATTTTATTGTATAATTATTCTTGGTACATTTTTATTAATTATCTTTGTGTGTGGATGTGGGAAGTCCTATATATAAGGATAGAAATATTAAGAAGGAGAATTTATATGAAAACATTTATGTTAAGAAAAGAAGATGTTTCTACTAATTGGTATTTGATTGATGCTGAGGGTGAAACTTTAGGTAAAGTAGCAGCTAAGGCAGCACATATCTTACGTGGAAAACATAAAGTAACTTTTACACCTCATGTTAATTGTGGTGATGCAGTTATTATAGTAAATGCTGGTAAAGTTAATTTAACTGGCGACAAATTAAATAAGAAAGTATATTATAATCATAGTGGATTTCCAGGTGGATTAAGAGAAAGAACTGCTAAGGTTATGAAAGAACAATATCCAGTTGAAATGGTTGAAAGAGCTGTTAAAGGAATGCTTCCTAAGAATAGACTTGGTAGACAAATGTATAAGAAGTTATTTGTTTATGAAGGAATGAATCATAATCATGAAGCTCAAAAGCCTGAAAAGATTAATTTATAGGAGGAATTATGGCAGATAAGAAAGTTTATACAGCTACAGGAAGAAGAAAAAGAAGTGTAGCTCAAGTTAGAATGACTAGTGGTAAAGGTAGTATTATCGTTAATGGTGTTGATGTTAATGAATATATGCCTTATGATACTTTAGTAATGGATTTAAAACAACCACTTGTACTTACAGGAACTGACGGTCAATATGATATTGAAGTTACTGTTAAAGGTGGAGGATTTAATGGACAAACTGGTGCTATTAGATTAGGTATTGCTAGAGCTTTACTTGAAGTTGATAGTGAAGGTTATAGACCTACTTTAAAAGGTGCTGGTATGGTTACTAGAGATGCTAGAATTAAAGAACGTAAGAAATATGGTCTTAAGAAAGCTAGACGTGCTCCACAATTCAGTAAGAGATAGTAATTTATTTAAGGAAGAGAATTTGTTCTACTTCCTTTTATTATGCGTTTAAGTATAAAAAAGTTTCTAAATATACAAAGCTTTTATGTTTTTTACCGAAAAAGTATGTGAAAATGTAAAGTTTTTAGGTTTCTAGTGTTGGAAATATAAAATGTTTAAAAACTAGAGGTTATTATAAAATTAATTTAATAAATATATTTGAGTTAGTAGTTAATACTTAATTAATATTATAGTATTTAAATAAAAATGTTTTTGTTTTAGTTTTAACTAGAAGTAAAGTTTTTTCTTTATTTAGAAAGCTAAATGTGGTAGAATTAATGGTAGTAAGAAAGTATAGAAGTGATTATATTTATGTGGAGGTAGAGTATGAAAAATAAGAAATTATATAGAGTTAATGAAGGTAAAATGATTAGCGGTGTATGTATGGGAATAAGTGAATACTTAGATATAGATGTTACTTTAATTAGATTATTATGGGTGATTTTATCATGTGTTTATGGAAGTGGATTACTTATTTATATACTTGCAACTATAATTATGCCTATTAAGCCACCTATTAAAAAGGTAAACTAAAACGAAAAGTTTGTGAAAAAAGTGGTAATAATTTAACCTTTGTGATAAAATTATTCTAGGTGATGTGAGGATGAGTACAGCAAAAGTTTTTAAAACTTTGGATGAACAAATAAATATATTAAAGGAAAAGGGACTTATTATAAATGATGAAGCTTATACTAAAGAAGTTTTACTTAGAGAGAATTACTTTTTTATTATGGGATATAGACATGTGTTTTTAAAGAAAGACGCGTCTAGGAAGTTTATAGATGGTACTACTTTTGATGAAGTGTATAGTTTATTTGTGTTTGATAGAATGTTTAGGAATATTATATTTAAAAATATCTTAATAGTTGAGAATAACTATAAATCTATATTTAGTTATATATTAAGTAAGAATTATGGTTTTAAAGAAAAGAATTATTTAAATCCTAGTAACTTTGATAATGATAAGGAAAAGACTAGACAAATTAATGATTTATTAAGAAAGGTTAAAAGACAGTTTAGAGTTAATGGTAAACAGCATGGTGCGACAAGCCATTACATGGATAATTATGGATACATTCCTTTATGGATAGGTGTTAAGGTTATTAGTTTTGGTTTGATTAGTGAAATGTTTAGTATTTTAAAAGAAGAAGATAAATTTAGTATTGCAAGCGTTTATAAAATAGAGCCTGAAGAGATGGAAGATTATTTACCAATACTTGCAAATTATAGAAATTTATGCGCACATGAGGATGTTACGTTTGATCATTTTACTCAGAGGATGATACCAGATACAAAATATCATAGTATTTTGAATATTCAGAAGATAGATGGGGAATATATAAATGGTAAAAATGATATATTTGCTTTGATAATTATTCTAAAGAGACTTTTGACTGATGTTGATTTTAAAATGATGATGAATGAAATTAATTATGAGTTAGATAGACTTAGTGGTAAACTTAATTCTATTAAGATAGATGATGTAATAGAAAAGATGGGATTTCCAAGTAATTATAAAGATATAATGTATTTAGATTAAGGAAGGTGTAAAAATGAGAAAGTTTATAAGTTATGTTGTTACTGTAATTATAGGCTTGTTAATTGGTGTAGGTGCTGTTGTAGGAGCAATGTATTTGTTTCCTAATAATAGTGTAGTTAAGACAATAAGTGAAAAGAACGTGAATATTACTGATACTGGTATTAGTGAGAGTGTTGATAAGGTTAAAGATTCAGTTGTTGTAATTGAAACTTATCAAAGGAATACTTTAGCTGGTACTGGTACTGGGTTTGTATATGATACAGATGGTAAGAATGCTTATATTATGACAAATCATCATGTTATTGAAGGTGCTGAAACTATAAATATTACTTATAGTGATGACACTGAAACTACAGCTAAGGTTGTAGGAAGTGATGAGTATGCAGATATAGCAGTTTTAAAAGTTGATAAAGATACTATTAAAAGTGTTGCGACTATTGGAAAGAGTACTGATGTGAAAGTAGGAGATACTGTGTTTACTATAGGTAGTCCAATGGGAAAAAACTTTAGAGGTACTGTAACAAGAGGTATTTTAAGTGGAAAAGACAGAATGGTTAGTGTTAGTATAAATGGTTCTAGTGCTGACTGGATTATGAATGTTATGCAAACAGATGCTGCGATTAACCCTGGTAATAGTGGTGGACCTTTAAGTAATGCTAATGGAGAAGTAATAGGAATTAATAGTATGAAAATTGTTCAGAACACTATTGAAGGAATTGGTTTTGCTATTCCAATTGAAGACGCGATTAATTATGCAAATAGTTTAAGAGAAGATGGTAAAATTAATAGACCTTATATAGGTGTGAGTATGCTTAATGCTACAAGTACAATGCAACTTGCTTATGCAGGTATTAGACTTGATAAAGATATCACTGAGGGTGTAGTTGTAGTTGATGTTGAAAAGAATAGTGCTGGAAGTAAAGCTGGACTACAAAGTGAAGATGTAATTATTAAAGTAGGAGATAATAAAGTTAGTGATGTTGCTGAGTTTAGGTATCAATTATATAGTCATAAAGTAGGGGAGACAATTAGTATAACTGTTATTAGAAATGGTAAGACAGTTGATTTGAAGGTTAAACTAGGAAGCAAGTAGTCCTAGTTTTTTCTTTTTAATATTTAGTAACTTACTAACTATGCATAACTTACTATTTACATAGTAAGTTATGTGTGCTATAATATTTTTCAAGAAGCGATTTGACTTCAGTTGGTAGGAGGTAGATTATATGAAAATTAACGTTAAAAAAGTAACAGTTGCAAAATTTTCTTGTCATGTAGACCAAAACTGTTAATTAAAGCTCATTAATTGAGCTTTTATCATTATACGAGGAGGATAAAATGCTTATACTAAATACAACAAAACCATTTTATGTGGATAAAATTAATAAAGTAGTAAGAATGGGAAACTTTAAAGAAACTGGTAAAGAAATAGAGTATGAAAATGATGCGTTTTTATCACTAATTGATAATTTGAAAGAACCAATTAATGAAGAAAAGCTTATAGAAAAAGTTTCTAAAGAAACGAATGTGAGCAAATCTGAACTTAAAGATGTAATTAGCTATTTATTGGAAGAAAAATTGATTATTGAAAATGAAAAATATGAGGCATTATGTGATAACAAATACAGTAGACAAGATTTATTTTTTTCATTATTTACAAATGATTTTAAACAAAATAAAGAATTATTTGCTAATAAAAAAATATTAATTTTAGGATTAGGTGGAGTAGGCGCTAATGTCGCATTTATGCTTTCAAGAGCAGGGTTTGAAAATTTTATTTTGGTGGATAGCGATATAGTAGAATGTAGTAATTTAATACGTCAATATCCGTATTCAGAAAACGATGTTGGAAAAAATAAAACTGAAGTGTTAGCTAGCAAATTAAAAGGGAATATTGTTATTAAGAATATTATGATAGATAACAAAGAAATAATCTTGCATGAAGTACAAGAATGTGATATTGTTATATGTACATTGGATAAACCATTTAGAGTTATTAGAAGGTTAATCAATGATATTTGTGTTAGTGAAAATAAACCTGTTATTTTTGCAGGTTTTGCAGAACACGTTGCAATGATAGGACCATTTGTTATTCCACACGAAACTGCTTGTTTAAAATGCATAGATAAAGAAACGACAGATATTCCGTTACAGAATGTTAGAATTGTTCCATCATATGGACCAATGTGTGTAATGATTTCATCTATAATTACAAATGAAATTGTGAAATACTTTAATAATTATATAGGTTATAATTTAAAAGGTAAAACAATGATGTTTAATTTTGCAACATACGAAACAAAGATTATCAATTGGAGTAAAAATAATACATGTGAGGAGTGTGCTAAATATGATAGTTAATAATGTAAAAGTTGAATTTAATGGGAATGTTATATTAGATAATGTATCTTTTAAATTAAATACTGGAGATAAAGTTGGTTTAGTAGGAAAAAACGGAAGTGGAAAAAGTACGCTTTTGAAAACTATATCCAATAATAAAGGAAATGTTAAAACAGACGGCGAAACAATTGGTTATTTGAAACAGGAAATTGAAGAAAAGTATTATGAGTATTCTATATTTGAATATATTAAAGAAGTAACTAAAATTAAAGAATTAGAAAGTACTTTAGATAAATTATCTTTAGATTTAACGGAAGATAAAATGGAAGAGTATACTCTTCTTTATAATGAATTTTTAAGTTTAGATGGATATAATTTTGAAAGTAATTTAGAAATTATAAAAAATGGACTAAACTTGCGTGCATCACTTAATACTAAAATTAAAACATTATCTGGTGGAGAAAAAATCAAAGTATTATTAATGGAGTTGTTAATCTCTAATAGAGATATATTATTATTAGATGAGCCTACTAATAATTTAGATATAGAAGCAATAACTTGGTTAGAAAAATATTTAAAACAAAGTAATAAAAAAATGATTATTGTATCACATGATGAAATTTTTCTTAATAATATAGTAAATAAAATATTTGAATTAGTTAATGGTAAAATTAAGGAATATAATATGACTTATAATAATTATTTATTTACTAAAGAGAATGAATATAATAGGGAAAGAGAAGAATATTATAAAACTAAGGAAGAAAAGGAAAAACTTAAAAGTGAATTAGAGAAGGCTAAGAGGTGGGTGAGTTCTGGTAATACTAAAAGAGCGCATAACGATAATGATAAAATAGCTAACAATTATGCTAAAGAAAGAACAAGCACTTCTAATATTAAGAGAATAACTAGAAATTTAAATAAATTAAATGTTATTAGTTTTGAAGAAAAGAAACCAATTAATGTATTTTTTGAGTTAGATGATGATAAGGGAAATAAAGATATAGTTTTAGATAAAGTTATATGTGGATATGATACGTTTAAAACTAAAGTCATAGACCTTACTATACCGTATGGTGTGAAACTACAAATTAACGGTTATAATGGAAGTGGAAAAACTACTTTAATCAAAACTATCTTAGGAGAATTAGAGCCAATAAGTGGAAAAGTTATTGTGGGTTCTAAAGTTAAAATGGGATATATTTCACAAAATACTTTGTTAGAAGGTAATAATTCTGTTATAGAATATCTTACAGAAAATATGGTTAATGTTAATTATTCTTTAGTGTTTACATTACTTGAAAAAATAGGTATTAGTTATGAAGATAAAGATAAAATTTATTCTAAATTATCTCCTGGAGAAAGAACTAGGTTAGCTATTGTAAAACTAGCACTTTTAAAAACTAATGTGTTAATATTGGATGAAGTTACCAATCATCTTGATAAAGAAGCGCTTAATTTAATATATGAACTAATTAGAAGTTATGAGGGCACTGTTATAAGTATTTCACATAATAGAAAATATAATGAAATATTAGATGCGGATGTTTCATTAGATATGGGTACTGGAGTAGTGGAAAATTTAAAGTTAACTAAAAACTTATAATTTGCATAATAAGTTAAAGTGTGCTATAATAAGTACACTTTTTTATTAAGGGGGAAATTATGAATACTGGATATGCTTCAAAGGATAAACCTTGGAGAAAATATTATACTGATGATGAGTTAAATTTAGAAGTGCCTGATATGTCTTTAACAGATTATATAACTAAACTTAATAAGGATAGGCTTTATTTAACTGCATTAAATTATTTAAATAAAAAGATTACTTATGAAGAACTACTTGATAATATTGATAAGACTAGTAAAAGATTTCAAGCTCTTGGAGTTAAAGAAGAAGATTACGTTAGTCTAGCAATGCCGCTTACACCTGAAACAATATATTTTATTTATGGACTTGATAAGATAGGCGCTAATGCTAATTTGATAGACCCTAGAATTCCAGAGGAAAAGATGAGATTTTACTTAAATTTAGCTAAAACTAAGTTGTCTTTTGTAGTTAGTAGTTATGCTGAAACTATGATAAACGCTTCTAGAAATACAAGTACTAAAAGTGTGTATGATGTTTCTCCAATTGCGTTTTTATCTAAAGAAGAAAAATTAAAATTAATGGAAGAAATAGAAAAAAGAGAAATTAGAAAGATTAAATTAGAACTTCTTAAACAAGAGTTATTTTATAATTTAAATAATGCTATTAATAAAGAAAAGATTTATAATTATAGCAAGTTTGAAAAGATAAATGGAAGTGATTTAGTTGTTCCAGAATATAGAAGTGGTAAAACTTCTGTAATTGAATATACTAGTGGAACTACTGGTGTTGCTAAAGGACTTGGTTTAACTAGTGTTGGAATGAATACTGTTAGTTTAGAGTTAATGAAATTAACTAAGGTAAAACCAGGAGAAACTATTCTTTGTATTATGCCACCTTTTATTAGTTATGGTGCAGTATGTGGAATTCACAATTCTTTAAGTAGTGGTTTAGAAATGATTTTGATACCTAATTTTAAATTAGAAGAGTTTGCTAATTTAATTTATAAGTATAAACCTAATAATATAATTTGTGTTCCTTCATTTTTTGAAAGTGTTATTAGTAATCAAATATTTAATAATGAAGATTTATCATATTTGAACAGAGTTATTTTTGGTGGAGATAAAACACCTAAGTATTTAGAAGAAAGAGTAAATAATTGGTTAAAAACACATAACAGCAGTGCTACTTTAATTAAAGGTGGTGGAATGGCTGAGTTTTCTTCTTGTACATTTTTAACACCTTTTGAGGAGACAAAGAAACCTGAAATTTATGGTATACCTTTACCACTAGTGGACGCTAAGATTATGAAGGATGATTATACTGAATGTAGGTATAATGAAATAGGGGAAATATATATTAGTTCTGTTCAAAGAATGAGTGGATATTTAGCTAATCAAAGTGAAACAGAAAAATTTTTCTTCAAGGATGAAAATGGACAAACTTGGGGAAGAACTGGAGACTTGGGATATGTTACTGAAGATGGGTTATTTGTTTTAACTGATAGAAAAAAGAATATGATAGTAAGACCTGATGGACATAATGTTTTTCCAAATGAAATTGAAGAAGTTATTAAAGAGTTAGATTTTGTTAAAAATTGTGTAGTAATTGGAGTTAGAGATGAGAAATCTGCGACTGGATGTTATCCATATGCTTTTGTGGAAATAGAAAATATGGAAAAATCAAGTGAATGTTTAGAAATTATTAAAAATTATGTAAATAAGAAAATACCATTAAGAGATAGACCTAGAAATGAAGATTATTTAATTACTAAGTTAATATATAAAGAAGAAGGAAAAGTAGATAGACAGTCTATTTTGAAACTTATTACTAAAGTAGTATGAAAACGTTTGATTTTTATACTATTTTTTTATATAATTAAAAAGGATAGAAGGTGTAAAAGTGGGTAATAATTTTTTTACAATAGCAATTTTAATTTTTAATATATTATTAATTTGTGTTTATTTTTCAAAGAAGAGAGTAACTAATTTTGAAACTACTACTTATAAGTATTTAGTTATATCAAATATGATTTCAAGTGTTCTTGCAATTGGGTCATATTTAACAATTAAATATATGGAATACGTTCCTGTTTTAAATGAGATAGTCAGTAAATCTTTGTTAGTTTCATATTTAATATGGTTACTTATTTTTACTAGTTATTTAATTGGTGTATCTGATAAAAGAACTTTTAAAGTTAATAACATATTTAAAACTAATATAATAAAACTAATTTGTTTAATGTTTTTTGTTGCGATTTCTGTATGTCCTTTGAATTATCACAATGAAAATAATATTATTTATAGTTATGGAATTGCGGCAAATATTGTTTATGCTTTAACATTTTTGATGGTAATTCTTTGGTTTGTTATAATTATTAAAATAGAAAAAAATTACTTGATAGAAAGTATTATCCTTTATATGGACTTCTTATATTTGGTACAATTGTAGTTATTATACAACGTATTAAACCTGAATTACTTTTATTAACATATTTAATAGGATTTATAACTTTTTTGATGTATTTTACTATAGAAAATCCTGATATTAAGTTGATAAATGAACTAGAGCTAGCTAAAGACAACTTAGAAAATGCTAATTCAGTTAAGAGTGAATTTTTAAGGAGTATGTCTCATGAAATTAGAACACCAATGAACCAGATAATAGGATGTGCAAGTGTAATAGAGATGGAAGATAATTTGAGTAAAGAAAGTAAGGATGTACTTAATGATTTAGTTAATTCTACAAATAGTTTGTTAGATGTTTGTAATGGAATAATTAATGTTTCTCAAATTGAAAGTGGAAATGTAGATATTTTGATAAGTGGGTATAATCCTAAAGAGATTATAGAAGATTTAGTTAATTTAAATAGAATGAGACTTACAAATAAAGATATAGAAATTGTTAGTAATTATAGTGAGTTACCTGATGTTGTTTATGGAGACAAAGATAAAGTTAAACAGATAGTTAGTAATTTACTTAGTAATGCTATTAAGTATACTGATAAGGGTAAGATAGAAATTAGTGTAAGTGGTAGTGTTAAAAAAGATAAGTGTGACATTGAAATAGTAGTAAAGGATACTGGTAAAGGGATTAGTGAAGATAATATTGATTTAATATTTAACAAATTTGGAAAGTTAAAAAAAAATAGTGATACTCTAGGTTTAGGGTTAGGATTATTTATCACTAAAAATTTAGTTAATATTCTTGGAGGAAATATAAGTGTTACTTCAGAATTAGGTAAAGGAAGTGAGTTTAAAGTATTTCTTCATGAAAGTTTAGTGGATACTAGTACTAAGTTAGATTTAAGTAGTGTTAATATAATGATTATACATAGTAGTAATATGATCAAAGCATTTTTAAAGAATAGTATTATGAAGTATGAAATAAAAGTGAATGATTTTAGTAATGGGGTAGAAGCAATAAAAGAGTTAAAGAGAGCAGATTATGATGTTGTAATTATTGATAAATATATTAGTGATGTTAAACTAGAAGAGTTAGTTAGAATTATAAAAGAAGATATATCTAGTAATATTAAAATTATGGTTATAGGTAATCAAGAAAATATAAATTATGTTGATGTGGTTATTAGTGAAGAATTAAATGTTAATGTATTATAAATAGTATTAAGAAAGTATTAAGTTAAAGATTCCTTTTTTCTCAAAATGTAAAATGCACTTGTTTTTGTTTTAAATAACGATATTGTTTCTTTTTCTTTGTATAGACTTTTAGTTAGTATTTTGGTACAATATCTATGAGGCGTTTAATATGAAAAAATGTGTAGTTATATATAATCCTGAAAGTGGAAGACCTGTTGATAAGAAAAATCTTAAAGAGCTTCCTGATATTATGAAAGTTAATGAGTATGAGACTATTATGTGTCCAACTAAAGCGGCAAAAGATGCGACTAGAATAGTGAGTGAGTTAGAAGATGATGTTGATTTAGTTATTTGTGCTGGAGGGGATGGTACTTTAAATGAAGGCATAACAGGTAATTTAATGAGAAAGAATAAGCTTGTTATGGCACAACTTCCTGTTGGTACTATGAATGATGTTGGTACAATGTATGGTTATACTAAAAATATGATAGTTAATGTTCAGATGCTTGTAAGTGGAGTTAAAAAAAATGTTGATGTTTGTATGATTAATGATACTCCATTTGTTTATGTAGCTTGTATTGGAAGTTATGTTGATGTTAGTTATAATACTCCAAGAGCGTATAAGAAAAAGTATGGAAGACTTGCTTATATTTTTAATGCACTTTATGAATTTACTGGTAAAGTTAAATTATTTGATTTAGATTATGAAGTGGATGGTGTTAAAAAGAGTGGAACTTATTCATTTGTGTTTGTAACTAATACTAGTAGAATGGGTGGAATAAGTCATATTTATAATGATATAAAACTTGATGACGATATGTTTGAAGTGCTTATGATTAGTGCTAAAACTAAAGTAGAGTTAATCGCTCTTGCTACTAAGATACTTGCAGGTGAAGTTAAGAGTATGCCAGGTCTAGAATATTATAAAACTAATAATTTTAAGATTAAGTTTAAAGAACATCCAGGTAGTTGGGTACTTGATGGAGAAGAGTATAAGCATGATACAAATGAGTTTGTTTTTACTATTAATAAAGAAATGTATATGCTTGTGCCTAAAAAGAATATAGTAAAATTATTTACTAATTTAGAAGAATTTAGTGAAAAGTAGGTATAAATTATGTTGTATATGATTAAAGATAGAGAAGATAATTTAGATTATGATAAAGAGGGTAAACTAGTTAATTTTCTTTATGGTAATGTTATTGGTAGGTTTATCATTAAGTTTTTAAGTTTACCTTTTATTTCTAAGTTAATTGGTTTATTTTTGAGTAGTAGATTTTCTAAACTTTTTATTAAACCATTTATTAAGAAAAATAATATAGATATGAGTATTTATGAAGATGTTAAATATAAGAGTTTTAATTCGTTTTTTGTTAGAAAGAAAAAACAAATTGATTTTATTAAGGATAAGAATGTTTTTATAAGTCCATGTGATGCTAAGTTAACTATTTACGATGTTAATGAGTACTCTTGTTTTGAGATTAAGAATTCTTTTTATAGTGTGAGAGATTTACTTAATGAAGATGAGATTTATAAAGATTATATTGATGGAAAAGCTCTTGTGTTTAGGTTATGTAAAGATGATTATCATAGGTATCATTATGTTGATGATGGTAGTCAAGGAAATAATTATTTTGTAAAAGGTGTTTTAAATACAGTTAGACCAATTGCTTATAGAAAGTGTAAGGTATTTAAGAGAAATAGTAGAGAGTATACTACACTTCATACCAAGAATTTTGGTGATATTGTAGAGGTTGAAGTGGGGGCAACACTTGTTGGAAAGATTAAGAATAAGCATGATAATTATGAGTTTAAAAAGGGAGAAGAAAAGGGAATGTTCTTGTTTGGGGGTAGTACTATTGTGTTACTTATTAAAAAAGATGTTATTGATATTGATAAGGATATTCTTAATAATTCAGTTAGAAATATTGAAACTAGAGTTAAGTGTGGAGAGAAAATTGGTGTTAAGAAAAGATAGACTTTTGTCTATTTTTTTAATGTTTTTTATAAACTCACATTTTTAATTTTGAGTGCTATAATTAGGGAAAAAGAAAGTAACCTCCTTGTTTAAAATGGTTAAGAGAAGCTAGAATAATTAATCTAGTAGTTAATTTGAATCTATACTAAGTATAAAGTAATATTTAATATATTCAGATATTAGTTTTTTTGTTAGTTATAAGTTAAAAGAGACTTATTTATTTAAAGTCTCTTTGTGTTCTATAACATCCCATGTTATTTCTTTACTAGTTAGTACTTTTATTAAACAAAGTATGTAACTAAGAAGAAGTAGTGGGTGCACTAGTATAGTTTTTATATAAAGTGAAGTGTTTAGTTTAAAGTTTTTTTCTACATGTATTAGATAAATTGTTAGTACCATGAGAACTAAGTAAACTATTAATGGTATTAAAAGTGGGTGATTTAACATTTTAAGTATTAAGCCAATAAGTAAGAATATTAAGTCATATATACCTATAAAAGAGTTATAGTTAGAGGCAAAGTTTTTGTTTTTTATGTTTATGTTTTTTAATAAGCTTGTTATATATTTTTTTCTTGCTTCAAAGTAACCACTTACCCATCTTGTTCTTTGTTTTAAATATGTTTTGTAGTTTGTTGGTTGTTCATCATAGAATAAAGCATTTCTGTTATATGTTGTTGTTAAGTTGTTAATGCAAGCATATAGTGAAATTTCGTAGTCTTCAGTAAGTGAGTGAAATGGGTAAGTTTTTAATTTGTTAATAAGTTTTCCTGTTATATAAAACCCAGTTCCAGAACAGTTACAGTTTATGTTATGTTTACTTCTATTTTTATTAGATAGTTCGTTTACTAGTGTGAATATTAAATGACTAGACAAAGCAATACTGTTTGTTTTATTTTTGATTTGTCTATATCCAATACCTATGTCATAATCATTCATAAATGATTTATTCATTTCTTTAATGTAGTCTTTATCTAATATATTGTCTGCATCAAATATAAAATATGCGTCATAACTTTTTGTTTTTGTGATAAATTCTATTGCTTCCATTAGAGCATAACCTTTTCTTTTTAGTTCTAACTTTTGTCTTATAAATATATTTGCATTGTATTTTTTAGCAATTTCTATAGTGGGGTCACTCTTGTTTTCTATAATAATATAAACGTTTTCAAATGGTACTTTTTTTGTTTGAACTTTTATACTTTGTAGTAAGTCTTCAATTACGTGAGATTCGTTTCTAGCAGGCACTAGAATGCAGTAGTTTGGGTTATCAACATTTATTTTTGTAGGTTTGTTTTTATTAAATGGAGTTAACACGAGCTTTGATATAAATAAAACTATACCAATTATTATAAATATGTTACTAATCATTTTTTACTCTCACTTTCATGTTTGGATAGACTTTCTTTAGTCTTTCATCTGTATAAAATTTATCATAAAATTCGTCTAAGTATGTGTAGGCTGGGTATCCTTCTCTTCTTAGTGATTGTCTGATTACAGCTGTAAAAGATATAAACATATCAAGAGATAAGAATACTACAAATACTACAAGAATTGGTTTTCCAATGTTGCATGGAATGTTTTCTATTTTTTTTGAAAGCCATGGATAAATAAAGTGGATAAATACTACACAAAGTAGTCCCCATAAAAGCATGATAGGTATTGTAGTTCTTCCATTTATGTCTAGTATTTTTTTTCTATAGTTCCAACTTGTTGTACCAGTAAATGTTTCTTGTAAGAAACTTGTTAAGTATTCAAAAGATCCTCCAAGTAAAGCCCCTTTAATTAGTGTTATATACCATTTATCGTTTTTGCCTGCTAGGAGTTTTGTCATTATAACAGCACCCATTCCATAAACAGGACTAAAAGGGCCATAAATGACTCCACGTCTTACTTCCCAAAATATACTACCATCTTTTAAGTAGTGTCTTACTAAATTTAGTATCATTTCATAGTAGTTACCAAATAGGCAACCAATTACGAATATAATAAATAATTTATCAAAGCCTAAACCACTTGCAAATATTCTTTTTTCGTTATTCATAAATACTCCTATAATTTTCTAGTTAGTTTATTACTATCACTTTCTGTTAAAGTTAAGTTGTCTATTAAGTTATAATATATTGATTTGTCTACATAAGTTGCATCTTTAATTGTAAGTAATACTTTGTGACCTGGTTTATAAACTCTTCCAGTGTCAACACCTTTTAGTTTCCCAGATGGTAGCATATAAGTTCTTTCTGGCATATCATCAAACTTTATAATTCCGTCCATTAAACCTGGCACCATTACTTTAATATATTCAGGTGTTATCTTTTCTATGTATGCGATTTGTTCTTCTCCAATATGTTGTTTTAAGTAATTAATTACTTGTAATTTATCTGCTTCATATTCTGCTTTTTCTGCTTGTCTTTCCATACGAGAAGCGTGTTCTAAAAGTTTTTCTATCATATTATTAATTTCAATTAATTTTTCTTTTGTTAAATTTCCATCTTCGTACATATCTAATAAATTGTGTATTATTAAATCATTTAATCTTCTAATTGGACTAGTGTAGTGAGTATAACCATTTTGAAGTGCTAGACCAAAGTGTCCTTTGTTTTCAGTTCCGTAGTATGCAAGTTTCAAACTTGTTAATATAATTCTTGAAATTATTACATATTCTTCTTTACCTTTAAAATCATTTAATAATCTTTGTATTAAGAAGTTAGGTTTCATATTTTTTAAGTTTTTAATTGGATAACCTAGTTCTTTTAATGTCTCAATTAAATCATACATTTTATAAGCACTTGGTATTTCATGATTTCTAAAGCCAAATGGAAAACCTGGGTATAAGTGTGTTACAAGTTCGTTAGGTAAAAGCATACAGTTTTCTATTATTTCATGCGCGATGTTATCTTTTTCAACTAGTATTTCTTTTGTGTTACCTAGTTCGTCCATTACGAATTTTAATTCTTCACTATCAAAACTTGTATATCCTCTTTCAATTTTAATCTTTGTTAGTTTTTCTGATAATTCTTTAAGTATCATTAAGTCGTTAACAAATGGTTTGTATTCACTTTTTGCTTCCTTACCTGTTATTATATCAAATACATCATCATAGTTCATTTTTAATTTTGATTTTATAACTGAACGGTATGTTTTATAACTTGTTACTTTAGCGTTTTTATCTAATTCTATTTCAACAGTTCTTGTTAATCTTTCAACGTTTGGGTTTAAACTACATAATTCATTAGATAGTCTTTCTGGAAGCATTGCTACAACAGAATCTGGAAAATATACACTGTTGCCACGACGAGCGGCTTCTTCAAAAATGGCACTACCGAATTTAACATAATGGCTTACATGTGCGATGTGTACTTTTAGAATGTAGCCACCATCTTCTTTTCTTTTAATACTTATCGCATCATCCATGTCTTTACAGTCTTTTCCATCTATTGTAAAAACTCTTTCATCAGTTAAATCTACTCTTCCAATTTTGTCTTCATAAGTTACTTCATCAGAGAATTTTTTTAATTCTTCTAACACTTCTTTAGGAAACTCTAAATTGAAACCATAATTGTAGGCAATTGTTTTGAAGTCTATATCTGGTTCGTTAATAAAACCTATTGTTTTAATATATTTTCCTACATACATGTTATCATAAATTTCGTTTGTTGCTTCTATAAGAACTCTTGAACCTGGAATTAATTTTTTCATTTTTTGTGTTCCAATAGTTATTTTCAAGTTGTTATTTGTGTTAACTGGATATAAATATTTAAAACCTTCTGGAGTCATTCTTACTTCACAAACTACATTAGGCATATTTCTAACAAGTACTTTTATTACTTCATTTGTGTTTGTATCAATTATTACTTTGTCATAACAAAGAGCGCCATTTAATTTATTTTTTTGAAGTATACATCTTATATTATTTGTTTCGTAATATTTTGTGCCTTTTTTTGTTTCGTCTATTGTTGTAACTAAAAAATTAGAAGGCATTTTTTTGTATAAGCCATCTTTATCCTCATACAAAAGACCTTCTAATTCTAGAAAATTAAGTACTTCTTTTAATTCGTCATTCATGTGTTTTTTAGATACCCCTAGATATTTTTTTATTCCGTTAAAACTTATACTTTCAAACTTATCGCTTTTAACGTATTCTATTAATTCCTTCTTCATATAAAACCACCTTGATTTTATTTAATCATAAAAAATGAAAAATGTCTATATTTAGTGGTAATTTTTTTTAAAATCTGATAAAATGTATATGTAAGAGGTAAAACTATGAGTAAAGATGATGTGTTTTTTGAAGAAAAGGATAGTGGATGGTTTAAATGGATAGTATTTTTAGCTTTAGTACTTCTTTTATGTGCGGCAGGAAGTTATGTCTATTATAAGTTTACTCCTAAAGTGATTCTAGTGGATACTTTTGATGAAATTAAGTATACTGCAAATAAAATTAGAGATAATTATAGTTTTGGTTATAATTTTAGTTATAATATTTATACTGAAAACAAAGAAGTTCAAGATTTTTTAGAATATTTTAATAAGTTTAATATTTCTTTTAAATCTAATAGTAATTTAAAAGATAATCTAGAAGAAACTATTTATTTAAATTATGAAAATAAAGAAACTTATAAAGTTAGTGCTTATTTTTATAAAGATGAATTTTATTTAAAGTTTTTTGACAGAGTTTATTTGTTAGATGAAGAAAGCTTTAATGGGAATTTAGAAGAAGATGAAGTGAATTATAAAGAGTATAAAAAATATATTAAAGAATTAATTCCGTATTTAAATTCTGAAAGTAAAGAAAGTTCTATGCTTGAAAAAGTTATAGAAGTGTTTGGTAATACTTTAAATAAAGATGATTTAAAAAGAAAGCTTACTAAAGATAATTTAGTTATAACGGTTAACTTAGATGACGAATTTTATAAGAGACTTGAAAGTAATTTAGAGAGTATTAAATTTAAAGAGTATTTAAGTGAATATGATTTGACTTATGAAGATGTGTTTAGTATAGAGAATTTTAAGCCTGAAAAAATTGTGTTTACTTATAAATTTGATAATTATAAAATTGTACTTAGTCAAATTGATATAATTCAAGATAAAGAAGATTTAGTTATTGGAATATTAAAAGATACAATTAGTTTTGATTATATGGTTAATGAAAAGTTGGAATTTAAAGTTGTATTTGAAGTAAATGATAATGAATATAAAGTTATAATTCAATGTGATAAAGTTGGATTACTTGTTAGTCTAAATTTTAAAGAAGAAGAAACTGATTATGAAGAAGTTAAGGTTGACTTGAGTAACGTTAAGAAGATAAGTGAATTTAATGAAGATGATTACACCTATTTAATAGAGCAAATAGAGAATAGTGATGGTATGAAAGAACTAGTTAATCAGTTATTAGAAAAATATACAAAAGTACAGGAGGAAATGATATGAAAAAATATTTAGTTATTTTATTTAGTTTATTTTGTTTTTTACCAATAGTTATGAATGCTGAAGTTAAGAGCATGAATTTAGTGGAAGCTTTAAAAGATGAAGGGATAGAAAGTGATATTGATTATGAAGAAAATGATAATCAAACTACAATATACTTTTTTAGAACTAAGGGGGAGAGTAAGAGTGTTGACTTTTTAAAGTATTTAGATAGTATTTATGCTAGATATGGAAAATTCTTTAAAGTTAGAAGTTTTGAAGTAAGTGGTAATGAGGATAATATGTTACTTATGAAGAATACTTTTGATTATTTAAGAACAGATGTTAATACTACACCTTTTATAGTAATTGGGTCAACTTACTTTATTACTTATAAAGAAGATATTAATGAAAATATAGAGAAAGCTTTTATTGAGTATTATCAAAGTGGGTCAACTGTTGATACAATAGATGAAGTATTAACTAGATATTATAGAAATGACACTTTAATAATGACAGTATTTTTATCAATGATAATATTAATACCAGTCTTTATTATAGCTATGATTATAAAAAACAAAATTGAAAATAAAAAGAATACCGAAAATTAAAATTTCGGTATTTATTTTTCTAAGTTAGTTAGTATTTCTTCGCTTATCTCACTTGCTTTTTCTTTTAGATCTGTTATTAAGTCTTCAAATTCGTCATAGCCCTTTTTTGTGGTGTAATCAATTAATTTGTTTATTTTTTTGATTACTTTTTTTGCTTGTTTTTTTGCTTTTTTGAATTCTAAAGTACCTTCTAATACTTCTATGTCGTCGTCTATTTCGTTTAGCTTTTTTTCTATGTAGTATTTAATGTCTTCTTCTTCAATTTTTGATACTTTATTTTTCAAATTTACAAATGTTAGTTTAATTTTTTCTCTTGTTTCACTACCTTTTCTAGGTGCAAATAATACTCCTAGTGTTCCACCTAAAACAATTCCGCCTGTAAGGGCTGCCATTATTTTTACATTTTCTTTTTTCAATTTATTCACCTCTTGTAATTATTATATCACTTTTTTTATAAATTATTATTAATTTTATTCGACATATTGTGTAAATACTGTAAATTATTTATTTTTGTTTTTTATGTAATTATTTAGTGTAATCTTTCTTTTGGAAATTTTTTCTTCTTCATTTATGTTGTTGTTTGGGTTAATTATTCTTAAACCATTTTCTAGGGCATCATAATAACCAAACGGAATTATATAGTCATTTTTTATATCGTAAAATAGTCCTTCAATGTTGTATTCAATACTTTTTAGTAAGTCGTTTGTATTCCAAATGTCTACTACTACATTGTTATTATATATTTTATATCCACCTAGTTTGTTTATTTTATATTTTAAATTATTTTTTTCTATAAGTGTTTTTATTATTTCATCAGTATCACTTAAAACTACGAAGTCTAAATCTTTTGGAGGGGTAAGTAGTTCTATGTCTCTTAAGGCTCCACCTATTAGGAAAATCGGGGCAATATTAGATATTTCTATTGCAAGTGGGAAGTTTTCAATTATGTATTTTCTAACTTTTTCTTTGTAAAGATAATTCATTTTATCACTTGTATTTAATAATTGCAATTTGTTTATAATAATATTGACTTTTATATTTAATTAAGTTATATTTTTACTAGAAGAGGTGGTAAAATGTTTAGAAAAGCAATTTTGATAATTCATGGTTTTGGTGGTGGAGTGTATGATGAAGAATATTTATCTACTGAACTAGAATTTATTAATGGGTATGACGTGTTTACTTTTACTTTGCCAGGACATGATACAATGCCTGGAAAATATACCAGGGCAGACTGGATTAGGTGTAGCTCTCATCACTTAGAAAATTTAATTAATCATGGATATAAAACTATCTATGTAATAGGCCATTCTATGGGCGGGGTGATTGCAACATACTTAGCTAGTAAGTATAAAGAAATTAAGAAGTTAGTATTAGCTGCACCTGCATTTCATTATTTAAAATTTAAAGATAATAAGCCTGATATAATTAAGAGTTTAAAGTTTAGTCCTGAAGTAATTAAGGAATATAAAGCAGATGTTATATTAAATAGAATGTTTTTGCTTCCTAAGCATGCATTAAGGGAGTTTATGAATTTGATTAGTGAAAACTATGATACACCTAAAAGTGTTAAAGTTCCGACTTTGATAATTATAGGAAGTAAAGATAATATAGTACCTTTTAGTAGTGCTAAGTATGTTTATGAAAACTTGTTAACGAAGAAGAAAGAACTTCTTTTAGTTAAAGGAATTAATCATGATATTTTTAGGAGTGAGAGAAAAGAAGAAGTAACAAGTGAGATTATAGAGTTTTTAAGTAAGGGAGTTAATACTGAAGTAAAAAGAGAGATTTAACTATTCTTTTGTGCCTATACATTATTTTCTGTTTTTCATAAAATAAAATGGAAGGAGTTTATAATTAATGGATAGGTTAATTCAAGTTGAGCCTGTTATTTTAGCACTTTTTGCTACTTTGATTACATGGATGTTTACTCTAATGGGAGCTGGTGTTGTTATATTTTTTAAGAGGGTTAAAGATATAGTGATGGACCTTTGTTTAGCATTTGCAAGTGGTGTAATGCTTAGTGCAAGTTATTATAGTTTGTTAGCGCCTGGTATAGAGCAAGCAGAAAGTTTAAATCAAACACCTTGGTTAATTTCATCGTTAGGTTTTTTAAGCGGGGCAATATTTTTGTGTCTAAGTGATTTATTTGTTAAAAAGATAACTAAAAATAAAGAAAAAAATACAAATAAAAAAAGAAGTATCTTATTAATTGTTTCGATTACGTTACATAATATACCAGAGGGGCTTGCTGTTGGTGTTTTGTTTGGAAGTTTAGCATATAACATGAATACAACTCTTTTAGCTAGTGCGTTTTTATTTGCTTTAGGTATAGCTGTTCAGAATTTTCCTGAGGGAGCAGCAGTTAGCTTACCTTTAAGAAGAGACGGATATACTAGAGCGCGTTCGTTCTTTTATGGACAGTTATCTGGTTTAGTTGAGCCAATTAGCGGAGTAATAGGAGCGCTTCTTGTTATTAAAATCAAACTAATATTACCATTTTTCCTTTGTTTTGCAGCTGGAGCCATGGTGTATGTAGTCGTTAAAGAGTTAATTCCAGAGTGCTTGATGAATAAACGTAAAAATTTAGTAACACTTTTAGTGCTAATAGGATTCACGATTATGATGGTTTTGGATGTAGCTTTAGGATAAAGTAAAATTATATATTTTGTATAAATTACCATGTAAAATGGTATTTTTTTTTTAGACATATTCTTAAAACATATGATATAATTATATAGATAGAGTATTAGTAGGAGGTGTGTTATGAAAAAAATAATGTTTTTAGTTATAACTATATTTGTAAGTTTTTTCATGGTTAGCAAAGTAAATGCACTTAGTGGATACACTACTAATACATATGTTGGATATAGAGAAGGACCTGGTACGAATTATAAAAGATTAGGACAAGTTAATGAAAAGAATACAGTGTTAGATCTAGTGAGTGATGAGTTATACAATAAAGAAGATAAAGATTGTAGTGGTGGATGGTATAAGATTAGAATTAATAATGCTGAAGTTTATATGTGTGGGTTATATGTGTCAATAGGTGAAGTGACTGGTGGGGGAGATGTTTCATATAATACCGATACGTTTGAAGCTAGAATAAATGGTGTTAATATTAAAGTAATGAAAAGTAATAGTTATAATTCTAGTTTAATTACGACACTTTTACCTGGGACTAATGTTACAATTATAGGAGATAAGATAAGTGGCAGTGGATGTAGTGAAGGATTTTATAAAATAAAATATAATAAGAATAGTATAGGGTATGTGTGTTCTAAGTATGTTCTTAAAAAGAGTGAAATGGTAGATACAGATGTAGAGTACACTAAATATTTGAGTGAACTAGGGTTTCCTGAAAGTTATATTCCGTATTTAACTAAGTTACATAAGTTGCATCCAACATGGACTTTTAAACCAATTATAACAAATTTGCATTGGAGTGAAGTAGTAAATGGAGTAACAAGTAAAACTAATTTAATAAACTATGCAAATGACTTATATAGGGTGGATCAAGATGATTCGGTTGATGGAAGTGGATGGTATAGAGCTAAACCTGAAGTGACAGCGTTTTATTTAGATCCAAGAAACTTTTTAAGTGAAAAGTTTGTGTTTATGTTTGAAAGTTTAAAATATAATTATGGAAGTGATAATAAAGATACTTTAAATAAAGATAGTGAAATAACTAAGAAATATTATAATACAATAAGTAGTGTATTTAGTGGGTCATTTTTGAATACTGATGAATATAAGTATATGTTTATTGGAGCAGGGTTTACACATAACGTGAGTCCAGTTCATTTAGCAACACGTGCACATGGAGAAGGTGCTACAAATGAAAAATACGTTGCAGTAAGTGGAACGTATAGTGAATTATATAATGGACTTAATTTAAAAGGGTACTATAATTTTTATAATATTAAAGCTTTTAAAACAGCAGGATGGCCAAATCCAGTATTAAACGGGTTAAAGTATGCGTGTGGTAGTAAATGTGGTGGAGATGAGCATTATTATAAGCCATGGGATACTAGAGAAAAAGCAATTTATGGTGGAGCACAAATCATAGCAGAAGGGTATATAGCAGATGGTCAACATACACAGTATTTGCAAAGATTTAATGTTGATCCAGCTTATAATACAAGTGCGACATTGTATACTCATTCATATCAAACTAACGTCTTAGCTCCTGCAAGTGAAGGAGCGGATGCGTATATTGCATATAAAGAAATGAAATTACTTGATGAGTCTTTCTTATTTGATATTCCAGTGTTTTTAAATATGCCTGAAGTGGTAAGTTTACCAACTAATGTAAGTAAAATTAATACAATTGAAAGTATTAGTATTAATGGGAAGAATGTAAGTAATTTTGATAAAGATATACTAGAATTTAATGTTTATGTTAATAAGAGTGATAAAGAATATAATTTAAGTGTAGTATTAAGTGACTCTTCTAGTAAAGTGGAAGGGACAGGTAAGTTAGATTTGCCTAGTGATAAGACTATTCATGAAATTAAGGTAACTAGTGAAAATGGAGATGTTAGAATTTATAAGTTAACTATTATTAAAGTTAGTGATACTACAAGTATTAGTGATATAATAAGTAATTTGAGTGTTAAAGTAAGTGGAAGTGTAATATATAATATTAGTCCTAATACTAATGCTGGTACACTTATAAATAGTATTAATAAGTATAGTGCTGGTACAACTGTTACAATTAATGAAAGTAATGGTGTTGGAGTAGGAAGTGGTAGTACTTTAAAAACTGGGCAAACAATTAAGATGATTACTCCATCTGGTGAAAGTAAGAGTTTTGTAATAAGCATCATAGGAGACGTGAGTGGAGACGGAGAAGTAACAATACTTGACTTGTTAAAAGTACAGAAACACTTACTTGGTTCATCTAAATTAAGTAGTGAATATTTAATAAGTGGAGATACTAATGGGGACGCGGAAGTAACAATATTAGATTTACTTAGAGTACAAAAATATATATTAAAATCTATAACATTTTAAGGAGAGTGAAAATTATGAAGGGAATATTTAAAAAAATAATACTTGCTGTTATAGTGAGTTTTATGGGAGTATTAAGTTTAAGTGCAGCGAGTGCTAATATTAGAGTTAGTACTAGTAAGAGTAGTCCGATTGTGGGCAACCAAATTACTGTAACGGTTAGTGTAAGTAGCAGTAGTGCACTAGGAAGTTGGGAGTATAGTTTGAGTTATGATAGTTCTAAATTAAAATTAATGAGTGGAGACACACATATAGTTGATTATGCATCTAACTCTAGTACAAAGAGAGCAAGTTACAAGTATACATTTAAAGTAATTGCAAGAGGAAGTAGTAGTGTAAGTATTAGTAGTTATAATGGGTATGCATTTGATGAAAGTAAGTTGTCTATTAGTGCTGGTAGTGTCAGGATTAATGCAATTACTCAGGAAGAGTTAGAAGCTAGTTATAGTAAAAATAATAATCTTAAGAGTTTAGAAGTTCTTGGGTATACTTTAGAAAGTGAATTTAATAAAGATACTTTAGAGTATGTAGTAAGTGTACCTAGTGATGTTACTAAAATTACAATTAACGGGAGTGTTGAAGATAATACAGCAAGCGCAACAGGACTTGGAGAGTTTGAGGTAAGTGAAGGGGAAAACAAGTTTGAAATTAAAGTAACAGCGCAAAATGGAAGTACTAAAACTTATACAGTAAAGGTAAACGTGGAAGATAAAAATCCTATTGAAGTGGTAATTGATAATGAAAAGTATACTGTTGTTAAAAGAGTTAGTACATTAGTCTCTCCTTCTACTTATGAAGAAGTTAAAGAAACTATCAATGGTATAGAAGTTCCTGCTTTTAAAAGTAGTATTACTAATTATGTTTTAGTTGGTTTAAAAAATAGTAGTGGAGAAGCTAAATTATATGTATTTGATAAAATGAATGATACTTATACATTATATAGAGAGATTAAAACTAATGGTATTACTTTATTTCCTAAAGAAAGTAAGAAAGAATTAAAAGGGTTTGTAAAAGAGACTATTACATTAAATGAAGAAAAAATTAATGCATATAGATATAAAAATAGTAAAGACTTTTATGTAGTGTATGGAGTGAATATAGAAAATAATGTGGAAGGCTTTTATCAGTTAGATACAACTAATAATTCTTTTGTTAAATATGATGAAACTATTATAAATGATTTGAATAAGCGAGTAGATAATTATTTACTTATTATAATAGTTTTAGGAGTGGAGACTTTAATTCTTTTAATGGTGCTTATTCTTAATATGATTAGAAAGAGTAGAAGAAAAAAGAAAGTAAAGAAAATTATGTTAGATAAAATGAATGAAAAAGATAAGAAAGTTAATAATAAAGAAGAAAGTGAAGAAAATATTGATAAAGAAGAAAAGAAATGATATAATTTTTTAGAACTATAATGAGGTGTGTATAAATGAAAAACAGTATTGTTTATAAAATAATAAGTTATATAGTTTTAGTTATGCTTTTGATAAGCTTAGGCTTTCTTATTTATAATATGTCTTTACTTGGTAAAATTGAAACATTTTACAGGGTTATGGTAAGTTTAGTACTCACTCTTATAAGTATTACTTTAGGGTATAGTTTAGTTGAGGGTGCAAAACATAACAAGGTTAAAAAGATTATTATTTCTAGTGTTATTAGTTTGGTACTAAGTGTTATATTGTTTATAGTATCTAGTCTTATTTATAAAGCTTATAAAGAATTAGATAGTATGAATAAGGATGAACTAACATATACTACTATAATGCTTTCTAAGAGTGAAGTTAAGCTTGATTTGATTAACGGAAAAAAAATTGGTGTAGTAAATGATAAGGAAGACATAAGTAACTATATTTTGCCTATGGAAGTAATAGATAAAAATAATTTAAAGGTTAATAATGAAATAGTAGAATATAGTGACTTAGTTACTTTAATGAATGCGCTTATAAATGATGAAGTTGACTTTATATTTATATCAAATGATTATAAAGCAAAGTTTGCTTTAGTAGAAGGATATACTGAAGATACTAAACTTTATGAAATAACTGTTTATAAAAAGAATTACCAAAAAGCTCATGTTGAAAAAGAGACTATTAGTAATAAGACAGAAGTAACTAAGCCTTTTACAATACTACTTTTAGGTATTGATAGTGAAGGACAAGGTATAAAAGAAGCAAGTTCATTTAATGGAGATACTATTATGCTTGTTAGTTTTGATCCAGTTACTTTAAATGCTACGATATTTAGTATTCCAAGAGATACTTATGTTAAAATGGCTTGTGGTGGTAGATTAAATAAGATAAACGCAGCTAGCTGGGGTGGAACATCATGTATGGTTAAAACTGTTCAAGATTTAACAGGTATAAATGTTGATTATTACGCTAAGATTAATTTTAAAGGTGTTGTTGATTTAGTCAATGTTTTAGGTGGAGTTACAGTAAATGTGCCAATTAGTTTTTGTGAACAAAACAGTAATAGAGAGTTTGGAGACGCTTTAATATGCTTAGAGCCTGGAGTACAGAAACTAGATGGAGAGCAAGCTTTAGCATTTGCAAGACATAGGCATTCTTTGCCACTTGGAGACTTTCAAAGAGCACAACATCAACAAATGATAGTGGAAGCTATGATACAAAGTATGAAAAGTGTTAGAAGTGTGAATGACTTTTATTCTATATTGAATGCAATAAGTAATAATATAGATACTAATATGAGTACTAATGAGATGTTATCGTTTTATAATGTAGCTAAGAACTTGTTAATTAAAAGTGGGGATGTTAATTTAAATATTACTAAGACTTATTTAACTGGGTATGATTTGTATGTTTATAATGGTAGTGGTAAAACCTATACTTTCCAATATTATAAACAGAGTTTAGCTGATATAGTCAAGGCTATGAATATTACACTAGGTAAAGAAAAAAAGGAAGAAATTAAAGATTTTACTTTTGATTTGAATGAGCCTTATGAAAAAAAAGTAATTGGTAAAACATATTATAATGAAACAAGAAAGCAAGTAGTGCCTGACTTTACTTCAATGAGTGTAAGTGAAGCAAAGAGTTGGGGAAATAATAATGGAATAACAATAAACGTTAATGAGATTACTAGTGAAAGTGAAGAATACACTGACGGGCAAATAACAAGCCAGAGTGTTCATGATGGCGTTTTAACTGAAGAAGTGGGTAGTAGCATTACAGTAACAGTTATTAAAAAAATTAGTCAAAGTGAAGACATTAATAATAATATAAGTGAAGAAGAAACGGAGTAGAGATACTTCGTTTTTTACAAAAGTGATAAAAATGGATGATAAAAAGTTTACAAAAGTGTTAAAATGGGGTATAAAAACATTGCAAAAGTGTTGAAAATTGCGTATAAAAACTTTACAAAAGTGCAAAAATGAGTTAAAATATTAGTGTAAGGAGTGAAGAATATGCTAGTTAGAAAGGTTGAGAATACGCTTATAGAGAAGTTAACTAACTATGATAGAATAGTTATGGTTGAAGGAGCAAGACAAATTGGTAAAACATATATAATTAGATATGTTGGAAAAAAGTTATTTAAAAACTTTATAGAAATTAACTTGTTAGATGACTTAAATGGAGAAAAGATTTTTGAAAATGTTACTACAGTTGATAAATTTTATATGCAAGTGAGTGCTATGTATGGAAACTTGTTAGATAAAAAAGAGAATACTTTAATATTTTTAGATGAAATACAGGCTTATCCACATTTGATAACTATGCTTAAGTTTTTAAAAGATGATGATAAGTACACTTATATTACAAGTGGTTCTTTACTTGGAGTTACATTAAATGAATGTGTTTCAGTTCCTATGGGCTATGTTAGTACTGTTAAGATGTATCCTTTAGATTTTGAAGAGTTTCTACTTGCTAATGGTGTTAAAGATAATGTTATATCAGATATGAAAAATAAATATGAAAATAATGAAGCAATAGATATTGGGTTACATAAAATTATTATGAACTATTTTAAAAAGTATTTGATAGTTGGTGGACTACCACAAGCAGTTAATACATTTTTAATTAATGGTAATGTTAGTAAAGTTAGAGATGTACAAAGAGAAATTCAAAATTATTATAAGATAGATGCATCACAATATGACTTAGAAAACAAACTTAAAATTAGAAGAATATATGATTTAATTCCATCTTATTTGGAAAATAAGAAAAAGAGAGTAGTTATTAAAGATATAGATGATAAGAAGAAAAGGACAAGTGACTATAAAGAAGAGTTTGATTATTTAATTAATTCTGGAATTTCTTTGGAAGTTAAAGCTATTAGTAATCCAGTGTATCCTATAATTACTTCTATAAATAGCAATTTACTTAAACTATATTACAATGATGTTGGACTTATAACTTATACATATTTTGAGAAGAATATAAATGCAATCATGAATGATAATTTAAGTGTTAATTTAGGTAATGTATATGAAACTGTGGTTGCAACCGAATTAAAAAGTCATATTGGAAATTTGTTTTACTATGATAATAGAGTTAAAGGAGAAGTAGATTTTTTAGTAAATGATTATAAAAATTTAAGTGTCTTGCCAATTGAAGTTAAGTCTGGAAAAGATTATAAAGTTCACAATAGTTTAAGTAAGTTTATGATAAATTACAATATTAAAAAGGGTATAGTTTTATCTAATGAAAGAGAAGTTATGATAGAAAATAATGTAGTTTATATGCCTATATATTATGCTATGTTTATTAATAATGAAAATGAAGATGTGAAATTATAAATTAAGGGTTTAAAATAACTTGAAAAAATGGTACAATTAATGCTGAAGGAAGTTGATTATATGAATTTTGTAGTAAATGGACATAATGTTTTTTTGATAGTACTAGCTACTTTTGCTGCTAGTGTGGTGTTTACTTATTTATCAAAGTTGGTTGCAGTTCACACAGGTATATTAGATGTGCCAAATGCAAGAAGCGCACATACTAAGCCAACACCGCTACTTGGTGGAATAGGTATATTTTTAGGTTTCTTGTTTGGATTTATGTTGTTTGGAAACCATAATGCTTTAATGATATCTATTCTAATTGCATCTTTTTTGATTTTGATTTTAGGAATATTTGATGATATTAAGCCAATTCCGGCTAAATATAAATTTATTGTGCATATATTAGTTGCATGTATAATCGTATTTTATGGAGGGTTAAAGCTTACAAATGCAACCATGTTTTCTTTTAAAGTAGACTTTGGTTTTATGGCTAGTCCAGTGACTATTTTAATTATAGTTAGTATAATAAATGCGATTAATTTAATAGATGGACTAGATGGATTATGTGCGGGTATCTCGTCAATATACTTCTTAACTATTGGAGTAATTGCGCTTATTCTTAATCAATTAGGTGGTCTAGACATAATATTGTCTTTCATTATGTTAGGAGCAACTTTAGGTTTCTTGGTGTTTAATTTTCCACCTGCTAAGATATTTATGGGAGATACTGGAAGTACTTTCTTAGGCCTTATGATAAGTGTTATTATGCTACTTGGGTTTAAGACAGTTACTTTAACATCACTACTAATTCCAGCAGTATTACTAGTTTTACCAATAATGGATACTTTATTTGCAATAATTAGACGTACTATAAATGGAAAACCTATTGGTAGTCCCGATAAGGAACATATACATCATCAACTTTTGAAAAGACTTAGTACAAGAAAGACTATTCTTACTATATATGGAGTAGATTTAATATTTAGTGTTGTTACTGTATTTTATGCAATTGGATATAAAGATGAAATGGTAATATTCTATATTTTGCTTGTGTTTATACTTTTATTCTTAGTGTTTAAAACTAATGTAATATTTACAAATAAGGAGAAAAAATGAAAATTTGTATATTAGGTAGTGGAGCATATGGACTTGCTCTTGCAAGTAGATTTATAAAGAATAATAATGAGGTTGTTTGTTATAGCAATAATCAAAATGAAATAGATGGGTTAGTTAGTACTAGAATTAGTGATAAATTACCTAGTTATAACATAGACGAGAGAATAGAATTTACTACTGATATCAAAAGAGCAGTTAGTAATTCAAATCTTGTTGTTATAGCTGTGCCTGCAAAGTTTGCGAGTTCTGTAACTAAAGAGTTTAGTAATTATTTAACAAAGGATATGCATATTTTAATAGCAACTAAGGGTATAGAAAATGATACTTGTTTGTTTTTAAATGATGTGGTTGAGAAGAATTTGAATACTAATAAAATAGCTGTTATAAGTGGGCCTACATTTGCAGTTGATATTGTTAAAGATGTACCAATTGGATTTACTCTTGCAACATTAAATTCTAGCACTAAAGAGTTAGTTAAAAAATTACTAGTGAGTGATATAACTAAGTTAAGAGATACAGCTGACTTGATTGGAGTGGAAGTATGTGGGTCAATTAAGAATGTCATGGCAATTGTTTCAGGAATGCTTGGTGGAATGGGAGTAACAGACTCAACAAGGGCACTTTTTCTTACTGAAGCTTTAAATGACATTAAAGAGTTAATTGATGCTTTGGGTGGAAACAAGAATACTATTTTAAGTTATGCAGGTTTTGGAGATATTTTAATGACTTGTACTAGCTTAAATAGTAGAAATTATAATTATGGTAAAATGATAGGCGAAGGTAAGTTAGAAGAAGCTAACATATATGCAAATAATACAACTGTAGAAGGCTTATATACATTAAGGTCTATTAAAGAATTGATTAGAAGAGAAAATGTTAAAATGCCTATTATTGATTTAGTAAGTGATATAATAAGTGGTAATAAAGATAAGACAAGTATTCTTGAATTTTTAATTAAAAAGTAAAAATATCTAATTATTTAGGTATTTTTTTACATTTTAAACGAAAAATGTGGTTATTTTGTAAATTAAAATGATACACAATTTAAGAATTATACATAATTTAAATAATGTTCTTTTATTTTTGTGTGAAATCTGATAGAATATATATCATATAAAAGGTGAAGTTTATGGCAGTATTTGTAGTGTTAATTATTATTTCAAATGTTTTATTGAGTGCAGTTTATTATGTTAATAAAGTTATGCTTAACTCTAATTTTTATCAATTAACATATTATTTATTTAATGGGAAAGCAGGAAGTGGAAGTTTTAAGGTTGTGATGGATACAATAATAACTTGCATTCCTTTTGCTTTACTTTCTATAATTGTAACGGTTTTACCTATAATTTTAGTTAAACATTTTAAGTGGTTTGCTGTTAAGAAATTTATTAAAATATATGTTATCAGCTTACTTTGTTTTTGTGTGTTATTAACACTACATAGTTACCAGTTTGATGATTATGTAATAAACAAAAGTAAAAAGACTGATATTTATAAATATTATAAAGATACTAATAAAGTTAATGTGAGTTTTAAAGGTAAAAAAAGAAATTTAATTCTTATATATTTAGAGAGTGTTGAGAGTAGTTTGATGAGTAAAGAAAATGGAGGACTCTTTAATAAATCAAGAATACCAGAATTAGAAACTCTTGCATTAGAAAATGATAACTTTTCTAATACAAATAAATTAGGTGGTGGAAAAAATTTAACAGTGAGTAGTTTTACAATGGCTAGTTTAGTAGCAAGTTCAAGTGGAACACCTCTTGATATTAAGATTTTTGGTGGATATAATGAGAAAAATAAGATTATGCCTGAAGTTAAAACACTTGGGGATATATTAAAAGAGAATGGCTATAATTTGAAAGTTATTCAAGGGACTGATATTAATTTTTCAGCGACTGACCAATATTATAAAATACATGGGGATTATGAAATAGTAGATTATAATGAGATGATTAAAAAGGGTTATGTTCCTAAAGGTTATCTTGAATGGTGGGGAATTGAAGATAAGAAGATGTTTGAGATATCTAAAAAAGAAATATTAGAAACTGCTAAAAAAGGAGTGCCATTTGCTGTTACTATGTATACAATGGATACTCATTTTAAAGATGGATATTTAGATAGCGAGTGCAATAGGGAGTTTGAAGATCAATTATCTAATGTTTATGCTTGTTCTAGTAAGCAGGTAATGGAGTTTGTTAATTGGGTTAAAGAACAAGATTTTTATAAGGATACTACTATTATATTACTAGGAGACCATTATACAATGCAAAATAGTTATTTTAATGGATATGATAATGACAAAAGAAGTATTTATAATGTGTTTATAAATAGTGATAAAAAGATATCTAATAATAAAAATAGAGTATTTACTAATTATGATATGTATCCTACAATATTGTCTAGTATAGGGGCTAGTATTGAAGATAATAAACTTGGTTTTGGAGTTGATTTATATAGCGGGAAAGAAACACTTGCTGAAAGTAAAGGACTAGAATATTTAGAGAGTGAGTTAAAGAAAACGGCTGTAAAAGAATAAAAAACACTTGATTTTCACCAGAAAATACCGTATAATGGTATTTAGAGGTGAAAATATGATAATTTCTAATAATTTTATTAAAAGTAAGTTAGGTGAATATTCTAATAAAAATAATAAAATAAGTAGACTTATTAAGGATAATAAACTATATAAAGTTGTAAATGGGTTATATGAAACTGAAAAAAATACTCCGGGTTATTTACTTGCTGGTAGTATATATGGACCTTCTTATATTTCTTTTGAGTATGCACTTCAAGAATATGGTCTTATTCCTGAAAGGGTAACTGTTATTACATGTGCTACATGTGGAAAAAAGAAAAAGAAAATATATAAAACAGATTATGGAACATTTACTTATAGAGATGTGCCAACACTTGCTTATCCAGAAGAAATACTTTTAAAAGTAGAAGGAGATTATTCGTATCAAATAGCAACACCTGAAAAAGCATTATGTGATAAGTTATATACTTTATTTCCACTTAAAAATTATAAGAATTTAGAGTTTATGCTTTTTAATGATTTAAGAATAGACGAAGAAGAATTTGAAAAATTAGATAGAGATGTAATTGATAAATTAAGTAAATTATATCATTCTACTAATATAGAACTTTTAGCTAAGTATATGAGGAGGGGAAAAAATGAACAATGTGATTAGTCAAATGTTGTCTAAGTATGAAATAAAAAATACTCATGATGAAGTTAACGCTTTAAAGGAAGTAATTCAAGAGATAGTATTAAGTGGTTTAGCTAGAGGAAATTTTTTTGAGGATGCCGCTTTTTATGGTGGTACAGCTCTTAGAATATTTTATAATTTAGATAGATTTTCTGAAGATTTAGACTTTGCTTTATTAAATAAAAATATAAATTTTGATTTATCGGAGTACTTTAATTATATTGAAAAAGAATTAAATGCTTATGGTTTAAATTTAGAAATTAAAACGAAGGAAAAAAGTGCTCATTCTAATATAACATCTGCCTTTTTAAAGGGAGATACAATTAAACATATTCTTAAATTTTTTCCTAAAGAAGAAAATACTAAATATAATAGTTTGTTAAAAGATATTAAAATTAAATTTGAAGTGGATATAAATCCACCTAAGGGTGCCACTTATGAAGATGAGTATAAATTACTTCCAAGAGCGCATGTAATAAAACTATATGATAAAGAGTCTTTATTTGCTGGTAAAATACACGCGATATTATGTAGAGGTTGGAAAAGTAGAGTTAAAGGAAGAGATTTGTTTGATTATGTGTTTTTTATTGCGAATGATATTAAAGTTAATATGAATTTACTTAAGAATAAATTATTAGAGTCAGATTATATTAAAGAAAATGCTAAGTTTAATATTGATATTTTGAAAGAAATGTTAATAAACAAATTTAATGAAATTAATTATGATGAAGCGAAAGAAGATGTTATTTCATTTGTTAAAAACAGTGATAGTTTGGATATTTGGAGTAAAGAATTCTTTATTAGCATAACTAATAAATTGGAAGAAAAGCTAAATTAAAATAGAAAATTGAATGTTAAATGTAACAAAATTGTTACATTTTTCTTTACAAGAATACCTATTTAGTGATATAATACACTAGGTTTTTAAGGAGTGAAAGAAGTATGAAATTAAGAAATGTTGCAATAATAGCACACGTTGATCATGGTAAAACTACATTAGTAGATGAATTATTAAATCAAAGTGGTACTTTTAGAGAAAATGAAACACATGATAAAAGAGTAATGGACTCAAATGATATAGAAAAAGAAAGAGGAATAACAATTTTAGCTAAAACAACTGGTGTACATTATAAAGATTATAAAATTAATATAGTTGATACTCCGGGGCATGCTGACTTTGGTGGAGAAGTTGAAAGAATAATGCATATGGTTGATGGTGTAATTTTACTAGTTGATGCTAGAGAAGGTACTATGCCTCAAACAAGATTTGTTCTAAAAAAAGCATTAGAAGCTAATTTAAAGCCAATAGTAGTTATTAATAAAGTTGATAGAGAAAATGTAAGAATTAGTGAAGTAATTGATGAAGTACTTGAGTTATTTATTGACTTAGGTGCAAGTGACGAACAAATAGATTTCCCTATAATTTATGCAAGTGCACTAAATGGCACTAGTAGTTATCTAGAAGACTTATCAACACAAAAACACACAATGGACCCAATATTTGAAACAATTATTAACACTATACCTGAACCAAAGGGAGACGCGAGCGCTCCATTACAATTTCAACCAGCACTTTTAGACTATAACGATTATGTTGGAAGAATTGGTGTAGGTACTATTGCTAATGGCACAGTTAAAACTGGACAAATGGTTTCATGTGTAAGATTAGATGGTAGCATTAAACAATTTAGAATACAAAAATTATTTGGTTTTACTGGAATAAAAAGAGAAGAAATAGAAAGTGCTTCAGCTGGAGAAATAGTTGGTATATCTGGACTTCCTGACATATCTGTAGGAGAAACAGTTTGTGAAATAGGAAAGGAAGAAGCTCTTCCTGTTCTTAGAATAGAAGAACCTACTTTAAAAATGACATTTGGAGTTAATACTAGTCCTTTCTCTGGTAAAGAAGGTAAACTATTAACTGCTAGAAAAATTGAAGAAAGATTAATGAAAGAACTAGAAAAAGATGTATCTCTAAGAGTGGAACAAAAAGATGCTGAAAACTGGATAGTAAGTGGACGTGGAGAGTTACACTTATCAATATTAATTGAAAATATGAGAAGAGAAGGTTTTGAACTTCAAGTATCAAAGCCAGAAGTAATTGTAAAAGAAATAGATGGAGTTCAATGTGAGCCATACGAAGAAGTTTTAATAGAAGCACCTACTGATACAGTTGGTTCAGTAATAGAAAGTTTGGCAAGTCGTGATGGTCAAATGATTAACATGAAATCTTTTGAAACTAATACTAAGCTTGAATACTTAGTGCCATCTAGAGGTTTAATTGGTTTTGTTAACGAATTCTTAATTTTAACTAAAGGTTACGGAATAATAAATCATACATTTAAAGAATATGGACCGGTTAATCCTAACCCAGTTGGAGAAAGAAAACTTGGTGTACTTGTATCTATGGAAAACGGGAAAGCTACTGCATATGGTTTAGGTGCTTTAGAAGACCGTGGTATTATGTTTATTGAACCAGGTACAGAAGTATATGAAGGTATGATAGTTGGAGAAAACAATAGAGATAACGATTTAGCAGTAAATGTAACAAAGGCTAAAAACTTAACTAATACAAGAAGTGCTAGTAAAGACCATACTGTTGTACTTAAAAGACCTAGACAATTAACTCTAGAAATAGCATTAGACTACATTAATACTGATGAACTTGTAGAAGTTACTCCAAAAAGTTTTAGATTAAGAAAGAAAATATTAAATACTGAACTTAGAAAAAAAGAAGATGCTAAAAAACAAAAGTAGGTAATTATGAAAACTAATTATGATAAAGTATTAGAAGACACAATTAACGAGTTAAAAGGGCGTAAGCCTTCTATACTTTTACACTCTTGCTGTGCACCGTGTTCTACTGCTGTAATAACAAGACTAAAAGATTATTTTGATGTAACAATATTTTACTATAACCCAAATATTGAACCATTAGAAGAATACTTAAAAAGAAAAGAAGAACAAAAAAGAATAGTTAGTGAGTTTGGTATTAAGTTTTTAGACTGTGACTATGAAAATGAAAAGTTTAAAAGTATGTCAAAAGGACTAGAAGACTTACCTGAGGGTGGTTATAGATGCCATAAATGTTATGAACTAAGATTAACTAAAACAGCACTTACTGCAAAAGAAAACAACTTTCTATATTTCGGTACTACTTTAACAGTAAGTCCATATAAAAATAGTCAAGTGTTAAATGCTATTGGAAAGGATATAGAAGAATTAATAAAAGTAAAATTCTTATATTCAGACTTTAAGAAAAAAGAAGGATATAAATTATCAATAGAGTTATCTAAAAAATATAACTTATATAGACAAAACTATTGTGGATGTATATATAGTAAAAAACAAAGTGAGCAAAACTAGGCTTACTTTGTTTTTGTATATTATAAATATGTATCTTTCATCTTGCAAATACGTATTACTTGCAGAATAAATTTACTTTTGTGTTTTACAAGTACTTATTTATTGTTAATATTTGTCATATTTTGTCAAATTTAGTAAAAACTACCTTGTATAAATAAAGAAAATCTTATATAATAAATTATAGTAGGTGGATGATATGAAAGAGAAAAAACAAAGGGGAGTAATTTATTTAATAGCTAAGACTATTTCTTGGTGTGTTATGGCTATTTTGTGTTTAATTGGTGCATTTTTATTGTCATATATTGCGATTAATAAAATAGCGCAAGCTAAGGGACAAAGGCAACCACTTGGTTTATATACTATTATAAGTCCTAGTATGACACCTGATATAGCAGTTTATGATGTTGTGTTTGTGGCTAAAATAGACCCAGAAGATATTCAAATAAATGATGTTATATCATATTACAGTACTAATTCATTCTTTGGTTCAACTCCAATAACACACAGAGTTGTTGAAAAGCACGTTACTAATAATGGTATAGTATTTAGAACTAAGGGAGATGCTAACCCTGTTATGGATAATGAGATGATAGACCAAAGTCAAGTTATAGGTAAAGTTAGATTTGTAATACCACAACTAGGAAGAGTACAATTCTTCTTAGCTAGTAAGTTTGGTTGGTTTACTGTAATACTTATTCCTGCGGTGGGTGTAATAATCTATGATATTATGAAATTATTAAAACTAATTAAAGTAAGAAATAGAATGCAAGAATTAGAAGAAGAACAAGAAGATGATTTACCAACTAGAAGAAGAAAAGAAGAAATGAAAGAAAAGCCTAAACCTAAAAAGGTAGACCTAAGAAAATAAATTAACGCACGATATGCGTTTTTTTCTTGACTTTTTGTAACAAATAATATACAATATAGAGCCAATAAGGGGGACAATATGGTTGACTATATTGATAAAAAAATAATTTCTTTAGTTGTAGAAATAATATTTATGTCATTTATTCTTGTTCTAACATATATAATATGGGGTAAAATTGATTTATCTAAATATTCTACTATAGCAAGTAGATATGCTAATAATGGAGAAGGACTAGAAGTTATATTAAAAGAAAATGAAAGTGATGTTACTTTAAAAGTTAGTAATAGTGATGTTAAAGAAAAAGAATATGTTTTATATCTAGGGGTAAAAGATAGTTATAACTTAAATAAAAAAGACTTAAAAATAAAATATTTAGATAGATTAACTTATTTAGAAAATTTAGACAATTATAAAACTAATAATATTACTTATTATATATTAGATAATAATATTATCAATAAAGAAGAAACTAAAGAATATAGTATAACATTATATAATAATGTAGAAATATCTTTTAATATTCAAGAAATGTAGTAAAAAACATTTCTTTTTTGTATATACCTACTTGATTAAATAAAAAAAATATTTTATAATAATTATATTAGAAGATAATAAGTTGGTGATATAAATGGGACTAAAAGGTATGATTAATAGAGAAATTAAAATAACTATTGGTGTTGTAGCTATAGTTAGTTTGATTTTTATTGCAATGAGTTATGCAATTTTTAAAGTGGATACTACAGGAAGTACTGATACAATTAAGTTTGGAGATATTTCTTTAGCTTTTTGTAAAGATAGTACGTGTGATAGTACTATAAGTGATATAGGTAATGTAATAGGAACTGAAAAAGATGCTAATGGGAATACTGTTTATAGTAAGATATATCCAGTAAGTGACCCATCTACAGCAAGTGATTGGAATAATTTAAAGCCTTACATATTTACATTAACTAATGATGGAGATATTCCATTATATGTAAGTTTATATTTAGAAAAAGACCCAACTGCAGGTACTATAGTATCTGATGGGGTAGAGTATAGTGAGTTTGTAAGTGATGATGAAGTTAAAATAGCTATTGGAGAAGGAACTAGTATTCCTACTATAAGTTTATATAGTGCTAAAGTTGATGCTGATGGTAACCATAAAATAGCTTCAAATATATTAATAAACGTTGGAGAAAAGAAGACATTTAAATTATATGCTTGGCTTAAGAGTGACGCGACTAACGCTAGTCAAGGAAAATACTTTGTAACACAAATAAGTGCTAGAGGGGAATACTTTCCTAGTGGAAGTAGTAGTGATGTTGATAGTAATTTAAAAACTATTGAGTTAGATTTAAAAGACGCTACTGCTGACAAGAATGTAAAACAAGTTTTAAAGGGAGAAGATGTAGAATTTATAGTAACACCAACTAATACATCTAAAACTTTAAGTGATTTAACAATTAGTTGTACTAATGATGTAACACCAACTGTATCAGGAAGTACACTTAAATTTAGTAATGTTCAAAAAGGAACTATATGTAGTGTTTATGATGCTAGTAAGGGTGAGTCATTAGCAACATTATATGATAAACTGCTTGCTGATAAAACAACACGTCCAGATAGGGGTAGTTTTAGTTCAGTATTAACAACAGATAATACAAAAACATTATATACAGGAACAGAGAATGGAACAACAGTATATTATTTTGCAGGGAATGCAACAGATAACTGGGTAAAGTTTGGAAAGAATGCAAGTAATCAAGACTTATACTGGAGAATAATAAGAACAAACTCTGATGGTAGTATAAGACTACTATACCACGGAACAAGTACTACTACAACTGACGCATATATAGGAATATCAGCATTTAATACAACATATAATAACCCAATGTATGTAGGATATATGTATGGAACAAGTGGTTCATTAGTAAACAATAGAACAAATGCAACTAATAGTACAATAAAAGGAGTAATAGATACATGGTATAAAAATAATTTGAATACAAATTATACAAAATACATAAGTACAACAGCAGTATACTGTAATGATAGAAGTGTAACAAAAGGAACATACAGTACAAGTTCATCATTTGACTATGCTGCATATACAAGACTAGCACCTAATAAAACACCAAGTTATGACTGTGCAACAGCAGAAGACAAATTCACAGCAGATAGTAGTACAGGAAACGGAAAACTAACATACCCAATAGCATTAATGACAGCAGACGAAGTAAGTTTTGCAGGTGGACTATATGGTACAAATGCACCAACATGGTATTATTATAATAGTGCAAACGGAAGTTCTACAGGCTTAACCTGGTGGTGGCTGTTGTCTCCTGGCAATTGGGATGGCAGCTACGCTTACGTGTTCCGCGTGTACGGTTCGTCCAACCCTGGCTACTTGCTCAACAACAACGTCAACAGCGCTAATGGTGTGCGTCCGGCAGTTTCTCTCAAATCTTGTGTCAAGACAAGTGGAGGAGATGGCTCAGCAAGCGCACCATACACAATAGAAGAAACTTCGAGTGGATGCTAAACTGTGGGTCTGAGATCCCATTAACTTAACTGTGTCTAACGATTAATTTACTTATAAGTAATCTAAAGGTTAAATGATAGTTTATATAATATGATATTAAGAAAAAAACGGAGATAGAAGTCCGCCTTTAGGCGGACGCGCCTATCTTCGTTTTAAACATCTAAGAGTTTTTCTATTGTGGTAATTATCTTGTAAAGCATGACTGATATTATTAAGAGTATTATTATTCCACTCATAACTAGGTTTAAGTTGAATACTTGACTTCCATAAAGTATTAGGTAACCTAAGCCTGCTTTACTTGTTAGGAATTCTCCCATTATTACACCTATAAGGCATAGTCCTATATTTATTTTACAGCTATTTATTATTATTTTATAGTTGCTTGGTATTACTACATATTTTAGTATGTCTTTATCTGTAGCTTTAAAACTTTTAAGTAGTTTTATTCTATTTGTGTTAGTACTTTTAAAGCCTATGCTAATTGACTGAATGCTTACAATTATACTTATTAGAATAGCCATTAGTATTATACTTTTATAGTTAGCCCCTACCCATATTATTAGAAGTGGTCCTAAAGCTACTTTAGGTAAACTATTTATTACTGTTAGATATGGGTCTATTATTTTGTCTAATGTAGGACTTTTATATATTAGTATACTTAAAGTTAAACTTATTATTAGGGTTATAATAAAAGCAATTAGTGTTTCTGATAAGGTTATAAATATATGGTATATTAGATTATCTTTTATAAATAGATTTATTATAGTTACTACTATTTTACTAGGAGAACTTGTTATGAATGAGTTTATTATCTCATATTTAGCTAATACTTCCCAAACTAGTAAGAAAGATAATGCTAGGCATATTTGGGATAGTTTAATAATTAGTTTGTTCTTTCGGTAGGATCTTAGGAATTTTTTTCTACTATCACTCATCTATATCCCTCCATAGCAAGTCTAGGTATTCGTTAAATATACTAGTTTTTCTTCTTTCTAAAGGAGACAAGTTTTTGTCAAAGTTTAAGTTATAAATATTCTTTACTTTAGTTGGTCTTTTACTCATTACTATAACTTTTGAACTTATGCTTAGAGCTTCTGATAAGTCATGAGTTACCATAATTGTAGTTATTCCTTCTTTTTTTAGTATGTTATATACGTCTACACTGACTTTTAGCCTGTTTTGGTAGTCAAGTGCACTAAAGGGTTCGTCTAATAGTACTAAGTTTGGTTTTGTTGCAATTGTTCTAATTAGAGCTACTCTTTGTTTCATACCACCACTTAAGTCTGTTACTTTTTTGTACATGAAGTCTTTTAATCCATATTTTGTAAGCAAGCCTTTAACGTAGTTAATGTTTTCAGTTGTTAGTTTTTTTTGTATTTTTAAACCGAGTAATGCATTATCAAGAACGTTAAGCCAAGGAAATAAGGTATCGTCTTGGAGCATATAGCTTGTTGTTGTGCCACTTTTAAATTTAACTAAGCCAGTGTAATCGTTGTCTAGTCCTGCAATTATGTTTAGTATGGTACTTTTTCCACAACCACTTGAGCCTACTAATGAGACAAACTCCCCTTCATATACAGTAAATGATGTATCACTTACTGCTAGTGTTTCGTTTGATATACTGTTATATGTTTTGTGTAAGTGTTTAATTTTTAGTATTTCATTCATTATAAACCAAGTCGTTATAATTAACAGTACTTTTTAACATTCCATTGTATTCCATTAAATCAAGTAAATTATTAAATGCGCGTTCAGTGATAACTGTACTTTCCCACCAACTGTCAGCGTTTTTGTATCTTTCTACAACACTTACTAAGTCTTCAAAACTAGTACTTGTAAATTCGCTTTTTATAACTTCTGCAATTTTAGTTGCATCGTTATTTTTTACAAAGTCTAAACCTTTTTGAATACCTTTAGTAAATTTTTTAATTGTATCTTTATTATTTTCTATGTAACTTTTTTTAGCATGGAATACTGTATAGGGAAGTTCTCCACTCATAAGTCCGATGCTTGAAAGTACACATCCATAACCTTCTTTTTCTAAAGCTAATGCGTTTGGTTCAAACAAGTTAACAAAGTCTCCTTGTTTTCCAATATATGCTCCACTTAGGTTTGCAAAGTCTACTGATAAGTCAACGTTAACATCTTTAATATTTATATTGTTTTTGTGTAGAGCATACAAGAATACCATTGATGGCATACCCCCAGAACGGCCAGCTAAGACTTTTTTTCCTTTTAATATATCAACATTAAAATTATCTTTGTACTTGCAGTCTCCAAATAAGAATTGTCCATCTCTTTTTGTAAGAGAAGAAAAACTTTTTAGATAGTCTTTAGCATTATTTTGGTAAACATAAATAGTTGCTTCAAGACCAGACAAACCAATATCTGTGTCTCCACTTAATACTGCACTTGCTACTTTGTCAGCCCCACTTGTTAGAGTTTTAGTAACTTCTAAACCTTCAAAGTAGTTATTATTAAGCGCTACATAGAATGGTGCATAAAAAACACTATGGGTAACTTCTGCAACTTTAACTTTAACAACATCTTCTTCTTTGTTAAATTTATAATATATTCCTGTAAAACCTAAAATAGCTAAAATAAAAATACTTATAACATAATAGTATATTTTTTTCATATAACCTCACTTTCAATTATAGTATATGGGTTAAATGGTTATGTGTGACTTTATAACATAATGTCGGGTAAATTATTGAAAATAACCCGACATTGTGTTATAATTGACATGGTGGTTGGAATGATTTATAATTATAGTGAACTCTTGAAAAAGAAGAGTAGAAAAGAGATAGAAACTTTAGTTTTAAATAAAAAACTTTATAAATTGGAAACTGGAATTTATTCTGATACATTAGTTGGAGACGATTTGGTTGTTTATTCTAAAAAATATAAGAGTTCTATTGTTACTATGGAAAGTGCTTTTTATTATTATGATTTGACTGATGTTGTACCTACTGTTACTACTTTGGCTACTTTGAGTAATGCAAGAAAGATTAAAAATAAAAATGTTAAACAGTATTATGTGCCTAAAGGAAGATTTGAAAGTGGAAAAGTACTTGAAAAGGTTAAAGATGGAAGTTTTTATATTTATGACAAAGAGAGACTTTTAGTTGAGCTTGTTAGAAATAAAAATAAAATGTCTTTAGAGTATTATAAAGAAATAATTCGTAATTATAGGGCTATTAGTGATAAACTAAATTTTAGAAAGGTTGATAAGTATTTAAAGTTATATAAAAATGAAGATAATCTATCTAATATTATATGGAATGAGGTGTTATAGTTGTTAAATTTTGAAAAACTTATAGAAAAGTATACTGAACTTGGTTATCAGTATAAAACGGCAAGTTCTTTGGCAGGACAGGATGTATTTATTTATAAACTTTTTAAGAGCAAGTATAAAGATAATATTACTCTTAAAGGTGGAGTTATAATGCATAGTATTTCTAAAGATAAGAGACGAACTACTAGAGATATAGATTTAGATTTTATTAAATATTCTTTAGAAGATGATAGAATTAGAGAATTTATTGGAAGTTTATGTAGTGGTGAAGACGGAGTGAATATTTCTATTAAAGGTAATATAATACCTTTGAAACATCAAGATTATAATGGTAAAAGAGTTTATGTTGAACTTAAGGATTTCTTTGGGAATGTTTTAGAAACTAAAATTGATATAGGTGTTCATAAAGATTTTAATTTAATTCAAGAGGAGTATTATTTTGATTTAAAATCTTCAAATGAAAAAGTGAAATTGTTAATTAATTCTAAAGAACAAATAATAGTTGAAAAAGTTTTATCTTTACTGCGGTTTGGAAAACAAACTACTAGATATAAAGATGTGTTTGATATTTATTATTTAATAAGTTATTCTATTGATGTTAAAAAAGTTGTTAAATATTTTGAATGTTATGTATTCAATAATGAGAATTTTGAAGAAAAAAATATGAAAGATGTAAGTGATAGTTTAAGAGAAATATTATATAGTAAAAGAATTTATACTAACTTAAAATTAAAGGAGTATAATTGGTTAAATATATCTGTGGATGTTATAATTAAGAAAATAATTAATTTTTTTGAAAGTATATAACTAAAAAAGTTCTGTTCATTTAGTTAAATCTATGATAAAATAGTTTTAGAGAGTGATGACAATGAGATGTTTAATAACAGGTGGCTCTAGTGGAATTGGACTAGAGATGGCTAAGTATTTGAGTAGTTTAGGACATGAAGTTGTTCTTGTTAGTAAGGATGAAAACAAACTACTTAAGGTAAGTGAGAGTATTAAAAGGTCTAGAGTTTATGTGTGTGATTTAACTTATGATAGTGAAGTTAAGAAATTATGTGAGTATATTTTAAGAGAAAAGTTTGAAGTGGTTATTAATTGTGCTGGGTTTGGCGCTTTTGGAAGTTACGATGAGGTAAGCTTAGACAGGGAAATGGACATGGTTAAAGTCAATGTAACTAGTCTGCATAAAATTACTAAGACTTGCTTAAAATATATGGAAGAGTGTAGTAATGCCTATATTCTAAATGTTGCTAGTATCGCTGGTTTACTTCCTGGTGGACCACTACTAAATACATACTATGCTACTAAAAGTTATGTAAGAAGTTATACTCTAGGCATATATGAGGAGTTAAGACGTAAAAAAAGTAGAGTTAATGTGTCATGCTTGTGTCCAGGGCCAGTTAAAACTAACTTTAATAATGTTGCAGGTGGGCACTTTAGTATTAGAAGTAAAACACCAGAGTATGTAAGTAAGTATGCTATTGATATGATGTTTAAGAAGAAATTAGTAATACTTCCTGGACTAGATGTTAAACTTGGTTCTTTTTTTGGAAGAGTTTTACCTAGTAAATTAGTACTTAGAGTATTATATAAAGTAGAACATAAGAAAAGAGGTTAGAGTAATGAATAGAAGAGATGGAATTAGAGTAAAAAATTTAGACGCAATGCACGTATTAATGCCTTATATTAAGCCTAATAGATGTGATAGTGATGTGTTTATTAATCAGTTACTTGATGTAACAGAATTAGTTAAGTATATGGATAACTTAAAAAAGAAAGAGAAAGATATTACATATTTTCATTTATTTATGACACTTATTGCTAAGACAATTTATAATAAACCTTTGTTAAATAGATTTGTTGTTAATAAAAGATTTTATGATAGAAAAGATGTTAGCATTGCTTTTACAGCTAAAGTTAATTATGAAGATAAAGCTAAAGAGATTTTGTCTGTTATTAAGATAGAAAAAAATGATAATTTATTTTCAATTAAAGAGAAGACTTTGAAGGCTGTAGAAAACGTTAGAAATGCAAAGGAAAGTGGAACTAATAACAGTATGAACATTATAGCTAAGTTACCTGGTTTTATATTAAGTCCAGTAGTTGGGATTGTTAAATGGATGGACAGGCATGATTTACTTCCAAAGAGTTTAATTGATGATAACTTGTATTATAGCACTTGTATTGTTAGTAATTTGGGAAGTATTAAGAGTGGAGCAATATATCATAATTTGACTGATTTTGGAACAAGTAGTATACTTGCGACTATTGGTGAAATAAAGGAACAGTACGTTTTAATAGATGGTAAACAAGAAAAGAGATACCTTTGTGAGTTTGGTATTAATATAGATGAGAGAATAGCAGATGGAGTTTATTTTGTTAAGGCTGTTAAGTTAATGCAAGATATTCTTAATAAGCCAGAAAGTCTAGAGGAGAACGTAAATGAAAAGATTAGAGAAACAACAAAACTTAAGTATTAGTAAACCATGGGTTAAGTATTATGATGAGTGGACACCAAAGAGTTTTGATTATCCAGAAAAGATGTTATGGGAGTTTGTTAAAGAGAGTGCAGAAAAGAACCCTAATAATATGGCTTATGAGTATTATGGGTCTAATGCTACATTTAAAAAGTTAATGAAAGAGATAGAAGAATGCGCTAGAAGTTTAAAGAGTATTGGGGTTAAAAAAGACGATATAGTTACAGTGTGTTCTCCTAATATTCCACAGGCAGTAGTTTTGTTTTACGCGATTAATATGATAGGTGCAGTTAGTAATATGATACATCCTTTGAGTGCTGAAAAAGAGATAGAAAATTATTTGTGTTTATCTAAAAGTAAGTATGTTTTTTGTATAGATATTACTTTGGATAAGTTATTAAATGTGATAAAGAATACTAGTGTAGAATTAGTTGTTGTTTTGTCTGCTGCAGATAAGATGAGTACAATTACAAAATATGCTTATAAGCTTACACAGGGTAGAAAGATTAAGGTAGACTATAATAATGAGTATTTACTTAGTTGGAGTAGTTTTATTGACTTTGGATACTTATATGATGGAGAATATAAGGTTAAGAGAAAGACTACTGATAGAGCAGTAATTTTATATAGTGGTGGAACAACAGGTAAACCTAAGGGGATAGTAATTAGTAATAGAAACTTTAATGCTGCGACTATGCAAACTGGTACTATGATAACTCCAGTAAAAGATGGGGATACTGTTTTAACAATTATGCCAATATTTCATGCATTTGGGCTTGATGTGTGCATACATACACCTTTAACTTATGGGGTTACTTGTATACTTATTCCTGTGTTTAATTATAAAACGTTTGGTAGGTTAATTAAGCAATATAAACCTAATTATATAGTAGGTGTGCCAGCATTATTACAAACTATGATCAATGATGCTAGCTTACAAAATATGGATATGTCTTTTGTTAAATGTATTATTACAGGAGGAGATGTTGTTAGTGCTGAGTTAAAGACTAAAGTTGATAAGTTTATGAGAGAAAGAGGCTCTAGTGCGACTGTTAGACCAGGATACGGGTTAACTGAAGGGTCAGGGGCCAGTAGTTTTTTACCTGATAAACATCAGAAATTAGGTTCAACTGGTATACCTTGTCAAGATTGCACATATAAGATAGTTGATATTGAAACTAATAAGGAAGTTCCAGCAAATACTGTGGGGGAAATTCTTATAAGTGGACCTAATGTAATGCTAGGGTATTTGAATGATCCAGAAGAGACTAAGAAAGTTTTAGAAAAAGATAAAGACAATGTAGTGTGGCTTCATACTGGAGATATGGGTAAGATGGATGAAGACGGGTTTGTTTATTTTGATGGTAGACTTAAGAGAATTATTATATCTAGTGGGTATAATTTGTATCCTAATCATGTTGAGAGTGTTATTATGAAACATCCTATGGTAGAAGAAGTTTGTGTTATAGGAGTAGATCATCCTTATAAATCTCAAGTAGCTAAAGCTTTTGTAGTATTAAAGAGTGGGGCAAGAGAAGACACTGTTAGAAGAGAAATTAAGAAACTATGTTTAGAGTATCTTGCTAAGTATAGTCAGCCTTATCAAATAGAGTTTAGAAGTAGTTTACCTAGAACTAATTTGGGTAAAATTGATTATAAACAATTAGAACGTGAAGAAAAAGAAAAGAAGTAAGTCTTTCATTTCAAGTGAAAGATTTTTCTTTTGTGTGTAAAATCTTTCAGTATACTGAAAGATTTTGTTGACTTTTGTAAAATGTTTCAGTAGAAAAAACTAAGGAGCGGTTGCTCCTTAGTTTTAGCTTTATTCAATATCAATAAGTTTTTTGTTGTCTTTCTTAGGGGATTCTGGAACTATTACTCTTAATGTTCCATCTTTAAATTCAGCTTTGATATCTTCATGATTTACATCGCCAATATAGAATTCTCTTTTGAATGAACCAGAATATCTTTCTCTTTTAATGTAGTGTTTATCTTTGTCTTCATGTTTTTCACTCTTGTGAGCAGATATTGTAAGATATCCATCTTCAACTTCAATTTTAACATCTTTTTTGTCAAATCCTGGGATATCCATTACGATGTTGTATTTACCTTCTTTCTCATAAATATCACAATTCATGTTCATAACTTTTTTTTCTGGTTCAAAATCATTAAAGAAATCATCTAAATAAAATCTTCCTGGTAATAAACTCATAATATCATCTCCTTACAATTATCATTATACTACCTTTATTAGCACTTGTCAATAGTGAGTGCTAAATATTTTTAAAATATTCACATTAAATAGTATATACAGTGTTTTAAAAAATATATTGGTAGATATAGGAAGTATTATTGTGGGTGTTTAGAAAATAATATAAGTAGGAGAGTGATAAAATGAAAGAAGTACCTAATATAATTAGTACTAAAGATTTAAGTTATATTAAAGATATGCTTAGCTGGAATTTAGTTATGGCTAAGAAGAGTAAAGAGTATTTAAAGTTAGTAGGTGATAAAGATGTAAAAGAACTTTTAAAGAAAGTTAATGAAGTACATAAGAGTCACTATGAAATGCTATTGGAAATTATAAGTTAGGAGGAATTATGAGTAAGATAGGAAATGAGAAAGTAGAAGTTAGTAGTACTAAAGAAATGAATGATTTAGATATTTTAAATGATATAATGCAGAGTGAAAAGAATAATAGTAATAATTATAGTATTGCAATAGATGAGATGAGTAATAAAGTTTTATATAAAAAAATATTTAAGATATTTAAGGAAACTAAGGCTTTAGCAAGAGAGTTATATGATTTAGCTTTTGTTAAGGGATGGTATACTTTAGAAACTGCAGATGAAACTAAAATTAAGAAAGAGTATGATAATGCAAAGAACTTATATAAAGAATTATAAGTTCTTTTTAGTTGTGTAAGTTATTGTATTTATCTTCCATTGAGCCTATGCCTTGTTTTAAATTGTTAAATACGTTTTTCATTTGGTCTGGGTATATTTCTTTTAGTACATTTCTTAATGTTTCAATATTGTATTTAATTGGATCGTAAGAATTTTTTACTTCTTTACTATTGGTGTTCATTATAGGTCCATGAACTCGTCTTTCAATTAGTGCTTGAGCTGCAGCGTTTGTGATTAAGATTTGACTTATTAACATTAACCAGTTACCAACTACGTTTTGTTCGTTTGCTGTTAAATCATCTATTAATAAATATCCTATTAGAATACATATTGCACTTGATACTTTTGGATTAAGAGTAAATAAGTCGTCCATATATTTCACCATTTTCTTATAAAAGTTTATTGTGTTCGCTTTTCTTTTATTACTTAATTTGGTATAATTATAAAGGAGGAGTGAATTATAATGGAATTAAAAGGAAGTAAAACAGAAAAAAATTTAATGACTGCTTTTGCTGGAGAAAGTCAAGCTAGAAATAAGTATACATTCTATGCAAGTAAAGCTAAAAAGGAAGGATATGAGCAAATAGCAGCAATATTTGAAGAGACTGCTAATAATGAGAAAGAACATGCTAAGTTATGGTTTAAGGCATTACATGACGGGAGTGTTCCTAGTACCTTAGAAAACTTAAAAGATGCTGCTAATGGAGAAAACTATGAGTGGACTGATATGTATAAAGAATTTAGTGAAACTGCTAAAGAAGAAGGATTTCTTGATATCGCTGAACTATTCAGAATGGTAGGGGATATTGAAAAAGAGCATGAAGAAAGATATTTAAAACTTATTAGTAGAGTAGAAGACAATATGGTTTTTGAAAGTGAAGAAGAAACTATTTGGATTTGCAGAAATTGTGGACATGTTTATAGGAGTAAAGAAGCTTTAGAAGTGTGTCCAGTATGTAAGCATGGAAAGGCTTATCAAGAAAGAAGAGCAACTAATTATTAACTCTTCTTTTTTTATTTTCTTACTTTGATTATATCTTCTTTTGTTAAGATTATAATAGAGATAAATCTTTTGATATTGATAAAAATAAAACTAAATGTTATAATTATATTAGAAAGGAAAATGTTAGTGAAAAAGAAAATCTTTATTTTTATTTATCTGTTGACCTGCTCTTTATTTTTTACTCTTAAAATCTCTGCTGTAACATTAGGCAACGTATATGGGCACAAAATGACTGGTGGTATCGGGAATGTTTCTATTTATATTGATAATAAAACACATCCCTATGCAACATATTATCAACGTTTAATTAAAAATGCTGTTACTAATTGGGATAATACTGGTTTTGGCTTAAACAAATTTGAATATGTATACGTTAGTTCTAGCAATGGGTCTAAAATTGATATATATAATCGTTATGGTTCTTATTTTGGAAATGATTCTTCTAATGTGTTGGCAAGCACTTCTTTTTATAATTCTTCTGAAATTAAAGTTGATCAACACTATTATGATTGGTATTCAGCAACTATAAATCTTAATGATGATGTTTTATCTCTTGACACTGTTAGTAATGCTGCAGCCACTGGCACTTTTGCTCATGAAATTGGACACGCGTTTGGTCTTGCACATAACAATTCAATTCCGAATAGTATAATGTGTCCGACAGGTGCTGGAAGAACTGTCAATACTATTCAATTAATTGATCATAACACTTTAAATAGTTTATATTAATAAGAAAGGAATTTATTTATGAAAAAAATTTTAATAATTGGTTTAATGTTGGTAATTTTAACTGGATGTAACAATAAAAAGGAACTTAATACTAATATAAAAAATAATAATGAAAACTCTATAATTAATGAAGAAATTATAGAAGATAATATATTGACAGTACATAGTGAAGCTGATACATTTTTGGATTTTTCTGATAATTCAGTTATTTTTAATTCAGTAAAATATGTTGCTCTTGTTAAAATAGAAGAAGTGGCAGGAAGTGATAATTATAGTTATGTTACTAATCAATATGTTTTACCTTATACTTATGGTAAGATGAAAATTCTAAAAGTTTTTAAGGGTGATTTAGAAATAAACAAAGTAGTTGATTTTTATCGTTTAGGTGCTACTATGGAATTTGATAAATATTATGAAGGTTTAACAGATAGTGAAAAAGATAAAATTAATAAACTTAATGAAGGAAGAAAAGTTAAATATAAATATGTGGATTCATATACAGGAAAAAAGGTTCAAATTGAAAAAGATAAATTTTATTTAGTTTATTTAACAGATGAAAAATCTTATAAAAATGAAGAAAATTCTTATGCTATTATTGGTTTTGAATATGGTTTAAGAAAAGTAAAAACTGATAATGATAATTTAGTAACTACTGAAAGTTTTAAAGATTTAGATGTTTTAAATAATGAGACTGGAGAATATGAAAAATTATCAAGTGTTGTTAATAAAAATAGTTATTAAAAAATAAAAGGAGTGATGTTATTTTCACTTCTTTTATCTTCTTACTTTAATTATATCTTCTTTAGTAATGTGACCGACTAGTAAGCTTGATTTGTCGTCATGTAGTTTAAAATTGTCTTTTACTTTTTCTTCATTAAAGTTTGCATAACAATACTTGCAGAAATGTGGGCATGAGTTATAAACACCTATATCAACCATTTCTACACAGTTACATTTTTGTTCTTTTCTAGCAGTCCAGTTTTTGTATTTTTTACCAGTTAAGATATAAGCTAGTTCATGACTTAAACATTCTCCTTTAGTAAAACCATATTCTGTTAAGTCTCTATTTTCAAAACATGTTTGTACTGTTAGGTTGTTTTCTTTTGCAGATTTGCTAAAATTTTCTCCGATTAGTTTATAGTCGTTTTCTGTGAACTCTCTAAAGTTTAGGATTTTTTCGTTTTTTCTTACATTTTGGTAGTTATCAATAAATGATACTATTATTTTTCTACGTGTCCGTTTAATAATTTACAGAGTTTATCAAATGCTTTTATATGATATTCTATAGTATATTTTTCACTTATGAATATTGGGTCATACCTAATATATGTAAATTCTTTTCCAATTATTTTAGATACTTCTATAATGTCATTAATAATTTCAGTTTTATCTTTTACATTTGGTTCTATATCGGATTTGTAAGGCGTTATTGTTGTGTAAATAATTATAGGTTTTTTGATTTCTTTTAAATAAGGTATAATTGATCTATGGTTTTTAGTGCAAAGTACAATTAAGTCTACATCAGTAAAGTATATTCTATTAACACTTGTTATATAGAATGATTTTCTTACATCTACAAAACTTTCTTTGTATCTATTTATAAACAACTTTGTATAAAAAGCTACTATATTGGTTCTTCCACTTACATTTAATATCACGACTGTTAACCTCTTTTGTCGCAGAGAGTAAAGAAAAAACTATTCCGAAGAATAGTTAATATTTAAAAATGGCGCCTGTTGCAGGACTCGAACCTGCGACCTAACGGTTAACAGCCGTGCGCTCTACCGACTGAGCTAAACAGGCATCACATGTATATAATTCTACATCAATATATGTTATTTGTCAAATGAAAATGTTAAATTTTTTAAAAAATTTTAATTTTACTATTATTTTGGGCTTTTTTTTGGTACAATAATAGTGGTGAATGAGTATGAACGAAGAATTTGAAGTATTAAATTTTGAAGAACCTAAAAAGTTTAGTGTACTTGATACTTATGGAGAAAATTTAAAAACTAAGTTTTATTTGACAGACCCAGCTATTGGTAGAGATAAAGAAATAAAAGAAACTTTATTAATTTTGTTAACACCTGAAAAAAGTGCGATGCTTGTTGGTAAGCCTGGTATTGGTAAAACTGCAATAGTTGAAGGTGTAGGTTATAGAATGCAAAAGGGCGAAGTACCTGATGCTTTAAAAAATTATGATTTAATTAAAATTAATATATCTAGTTTATTAGGTAACGTAAGTAGTGATGGTGTAAATGAGAATAAACTACAAATTCTTGTTGATGAGTTAAAACAAAGAGAGAATATTATATTATTTATAGATGAAGTGCATTTACTTGTAAGTAGAAATACAAGTAATTTGAATGTTGACTTTGCTAATATGCTTAAACCTGGACTTGATAGGGGTACTATTAAAATGATAGGTGCTACTACTACTGAAGAGTACGAAAGTTATATTTTAAGAGATAGGGCATTTTTAAGAAGATTTCAGAAAGTTGATGTAATGGAACCAACTATTGAAGATACTGTTAAAATACTTATGGGAACATATCCTAAACTTGAAAAACAAAGTGGTGTTACTATTCCATATAGTGAGTATACTAAAGAAAAGATATTCAGATTTATGGTAGAATATACAGACGAATATAAAAGAATTTATGAAATAGGGAATAGATATCCTGATATAGCTTTAGCGCTTTTAGGTAATGCTTTTAGTAATGCTGTGTTTGAAAATAAAAACACACTAAATATAAAGAATGTGTATGATGCGATAAAGAATACTAAAAGTGTATATGATGATGCTAAAAGAAAAGGACTAGTTGAGTTTAAAAATGAGTTTCAAGATATCATAAAAGAAGAAAATGTAGTGTTAGATTAACATATTTATCATAATATGTTAATTTTTTTTAAAGAAATTTTTTTGACTGATTTTAAAAATTGAGTGGGGTTTTGTTAAAAAAGGGTATAGGTTTTAGCAAAAACATGGGTTAATTTTAAAAATCTGCAAATTTGACATACATAAACTTATATGTTAGACTACAAAACAAGGAACGCTTACATTGGGTGACTGCCTTTTCACCTTGGCTCCTTTCAGGGGAAGGCCAAGGTGAGGGGTGATAATGTGGTAAGAGACATAATTGGTGTCCTTATCAAGGGGATTATCTTTTTCTTACAGCGACGTAAGAAAAAAAGACACCTATCTTTAGTAATAAAGATAGATGTAAGATCATAAAAAGGCTTACATTCAATCAATGAACGTTCCTTTCATTAATAGTATATTATATTTTTATAATTTATGCAAGTAATTTTACGCGAAAAGCTTATTAAAAATTTTTTTATAAAATAATAATGATGCTTTAATAAGCTTTTTTACATTTTAAAAAAGGCACTTATCTTTAGTAATAAAGATAAGTGTTAGTCTATAAAAAGGCTTACATTCAATTAATGAACATTCCTTTCATTAATAGTTTATTACATATTATATAATTATTCAAGACATTTATTTGTTTGTTTTTGAGCCAAAAAACTTTAAATTATGAAAACGTTTTATTTTTTTTAAAGAAATTTTTTTAACAGATTTTAAAAATTGAGTGGGGTTTTGTTAAAAAAGGTATAGGTTTTAGCATAAAACATGGGTTAATTTTAAAAATCTGCAAATTTGACAAACTCTTTAAAACTTGGTAAAGTGAGTTTGGAGGTGAAAAATGAAAGGAGAAGGTTATATGAAAAAAAGTGTTAAAGATTGCATTCGTGGTGCTATAGAATTAGATGCTGGGATCTTATATTTTAGTCCTATAGACATTTTGAAAGAATTTGAAAGTGGCAACCCTTTTAAACTTTGGAAAAAGATTAAACATGATTTAAACTTATATGGAAATGTTAAAAAGAGAAAACTAGTATGTTTTGATAATCAAGTGAGATATACTGAAACAGTTGATTTAAAAGATGCGATTAGAATTGTTATGGTACTTAATTCAGCTAAGGCTGTGTTTATGAGAGAGTTTTTACTGGATGTACTAATTAATGAAATGCGTTATATTTACAAGAAAGCAAAAGAAAATCCAAATACATTTGTTAATATTTCTAGAAATGGAAGAAAAAATGAATACTGTAGAAGTTAGAAATGTAAGTAAAAAGTTAGGAGATAATAATATATTTGAAAATGTTAGTTTTAACTTAGAGAAAGGTAAAATATATGGTTTAGTAGGTGCGAACGGAAGTGGAAAGAGCACTCTTCTAAAGATAATAATGAGTTTATATAAGACTAAAGGAAGAGTTTTGATAAATGGTTTTGATGTAAGAAAAAACTTTAGTGAGGCTCTTTCTAAAGTTAGTGGAATAGTAGATAATGTATCTTTGTATGACTTTTTAACTGCAAAAGAAAATCTTAGATATTTTGCATATTTATATGATGTAGATTATTCTAAAGTTAAAGAAATACTTGAGTTATTAAAGTTTGATATAAATGATAAGAGAATAGTAAAACACTTTAGTTTAGGAATGAAACAAAAATTAGGACTTGGTGTGAGCTTACTAAAAGATTCAGATGTTCTTATATTAGATGAGCCTACTAATGGGTTAGATCCTAAAGGGATAATGGAGTTAAGGCAATTATTAAAGAGCATGAAAGATAAAACTATAATAGTGTCTAGTCATATGATTAGTGAAATTGAAAAACTTACTACTGATATATTATTTATTAATAATAAGAGTATTACTAAAATAGAAAGTAATACTAGGCATAGGGAGTTTAAACTAGGAAACTATGATTTAGCTAAGGATATTTTGCCTGAGAGTATGAATATGAGCGATGAAGAAGTTAGTGTTTATGTTAAAAAACTAGCTGATAAGAATATTCCTATCTACGCAGTTAATGAAAGTAGTGGGCTAGAAGATATGTTAATTGATTTAATGGAGGATAAATGATTAACTTAATTAAGGCTGACTTATATAAAGAGACTAGAAAGAAGAGTTTAATCTATTTAATTTTAGTTGTATCTATTTTTACTGTTGTTTATTTGTATATTTGTAGTAAGAGCTTGGGTTCTAGTGATAATTTTAGTCCTATGTTAAGTGAAAAAGAGTATTCTAGTATTAATGGAAAAGGAGATTATCAAGAGTATTTAGGTAAGTTTAAAGACTATGAAAAGAGTAGTTTAGTAAATAGTGAAATTGATAGTGAGACAGTTTATAGTAAGACTAGACAGATAGTTATTAATAGCATGCCTTTATATTATTTAATTGGTGTAGTCTTAGTGTTTATGGCTTATCAAAGTTTAAGTTATGATTATCAACATGGTACTTTAAAATATGTGTTTTTAGCTAAAGAAGGAAGAATGAAAGTTTTTATTTCTAAATTTGTATCCCTACTTATAATTTTAATTGCTTTTGTTTCTTTAGTTAATGTTTTAAATATAGTGTGTTCAAGTATTTTTGGAGATAAGAGTGTACTTTATTTGACTAAGACTATTTATTATAATAAGAAATTTATTGATATGTCTTTAGTGTATTACATATTTATAAAAAGTGTTATATATATGTTGCCTATAGTTTTTATGATATTATTAACACTTCTTTTGACAATTTTATTTAAGGGCAATACTATTAGTTTAGTTATTAACATGATAGTGTATTTGTTATCAACAACTTTAATGGGAAATTTACTTAAATTTGGAATTACTTTTGTTTATAAGTTACCAATATGTTATATTGATTTGACTTATTTTGAAAATAACGTGTATCTTTTAAATAATGCTATTTATAATAGTGATATTACTTTGAATAATGGGTTTATTATACTTAGTTTTTATAGTATTATATTCTTTGTTTTAAGTGTTAGATTATTTAAGAAAGATGTATAAAAATAACTGCTAAACTTTTCACCTCGTTTAGCAGTTTTAAATTACATTCCTTTACTTTTGTAGTAATCTAATAATTCTTTAAATCTATTATAGTGAACTACTTCTCGTTGTCTTAGAAAACTAAGTGGTGCGAGCAAGTCAGGGTCATTAGTTAAATCCATTAAGTTTTCATAAGTTTTTCTTGCTTTTTCTTCGGCAGCTAAGTCTTCTGTTAAATCAACTATAGCATCTCCACTTGAAGCAATATATGCAGCAGTGAAAGGCATACCATTAGCGCCACTTGGGAATACTCCTTTGTTGTGTGTTGTGTAGTAATCATTTAAGCCAGCACTTTTTATTTCTTCAATACTAGCGCCTCGCATAAGTTGATACATCATAGAAGATATCATTTCGCAGTGGCCAATTTCTTCACAACCAATATCTGAAAGTAGTGTTCTTCCTTTTTCATCAGGCATAGTAAATCTTTGACAAAGATATCTTAAGCAAGCACCAAGTTCCCCGTTTGGACCACCTAACTGATCTGCAAGAAGTTTTGCCATTTTAAGATCTTTTTTCTTTATATTAATAGGATATTCAAGCATCTTTTCATATTTAAACATTACTTATTACCTCCATTCATCCATGGACACATTACATTATTCCATAAGTATTCATTATACATATTAGAACTTTTTACACAAAGTGGACCATATTTCTTTTCATAAGTTTCTTTTACACTATTTAACTCATTAATAGAGTTTTTAAAAATTTTAAATACTTCTAAATCATTAGGATATATGTCTAAATAAAGATTTAAATCTATTACTCTAAAAGTTAATTCTTGAATTTTTAAAAGTAAACTATCTTTTTCTCCTTTTACTACTACTTTATAAATATAATTTTTATAAGGAATATATTCGTTTTTAAAACTGTTTCCTTTGTTTAATGACTCGCTTAAACTATATAAAGAATTATCTTTTCTAAAGTTATTAACATTAACATTAATAGTGTCTACTTTAAAATCATTGTCAAATTTTTTAACTGTGTTATTCATATCAACATAGTTATATTCGTTATCCACACTTACACTTTCCTTGTCAATATCACTATAGTTAAAAGCATTCTCTCTTTCATCATAATACATGACATTTCCCCCTTCATTAGATATCTTATGTTTTTAACTATACTTAGTAAGGGCTTATAACTAAAAAATTTGTAAAGTTTATAAACTTAGTATTGATTATTTAAAAAGCTATGATACAATTAAAGAGGTGATAGATTTATGAATTACAAAATTATTTCAAATAGCGACATGGATACCATTGAGCTTGCTCAAAATATTGAAAGTGAAAAGTTTCCTAATATGGTTATATGTATGGAAGGAGACTTAGGTAGTGGTAAAACACTTTTTACTAAGGCTTTTGCTAAATCTATGGGAATAAGTGAAAATATTACTTCTCCTACATTTAATATTATTAAAGAATATGATGGGGAAGAAGGTTATAAGTTATATCATATGGATGTTTATAGATTAAGTGAAAGTAAAGAAGATGTAGGTATTAGTGAATACTTTAATAAAGGTGGAGTAACTATTATTGAATGGGCTGATTTGATTAGTGATATTTTACCTAAAGATAGGTTAGATATTAGAATTAAAATAGTTGATGAAAATAAAAGAGTTTTTTATATTACACCTCATGGGGAAGAGTATGAAGATTTATGTGAGAGAGTTTTGTAAACTCTTTTATTTTTTTATTAAATGTGGTAAAATATAGGGCGAAAGAAGTTGATTTTATGTATACGTTGTTTATTGATACGCATGATGAAGTGATTACTGTTAGTTTAGTTAATGAGAGTAATGTTTTTACTAAAGAACAAACTAGTTTTCATAAGCATGCAGTTTATTTAGTACCTATGATTAGGAGTATATTAAGTGAAAACAATTTAACAGTAAAAGATATAAAGAATATAGTTTGTATAAATGGACCTGGTAGTTTTACGGGATTAAGAATAGGGCTTACTGTGGGTAAGACTCTTGCTTATACATTAAATGTTTCAATTTATTTGATGTCTAGTTTGAAAGCTTATTTAGTGAGTAGTGAAAAAAGTGATAATAACATTGCTGTTATAGAGGATACTAAAGGGTATTATATAAGAGGAAATAATATAGAAGAACAATACGTTACAGATATGAGTAAATATGAAAAGTATAACATAGTACCAAAGGTGTTAGATGTTAGAAAAGTGGTAAGTGAAGCATTAAAGAAAAATAGTGTTAATGCACATCTAGTTAGAGCTAATTATGTTAAAGAAATTGAGGTAAATAAGCGTGATTAGTGAAAGTACTATAGGGTATTACAAATATAGAGTATCTTATATGATAGATGAAGTGAGTGTTAGTTTTATAGATATAGAAGTAGTAATGGAAGACATTAATATAATTGATGTTTTTACTAAAGAAGAATATAGAAGAAAAGGATATTCTAGGAAGTTATTTAATTATATATTTGATAAATATAAGGATAAGAGATTTATGTTAGAAGTGAGAACTAAAAATAATATAGCAATTAGTTTATATGAAAGCTTGGGATTTAAAGTTATTCACACACGTTTAAAGTATTATAAAGATGATGACGCGTATATTATGGAAAGGAAGTAATTATGAAGGATGTATATATTTTAGCAATTGAAAGCTCATGTGATGAGACAAGCGCTAGTATTGTTAAGAATGGGAAAGAAGATATAGCTACTACAATTAATACACAGATAGATACACATAAATTATATGGTGGAGTAGTACCAGAGGTTGCTAGTAGGTTACACTTAGAAAATATTACTTTAGTAATAGATGAGACACTTAAAAAAGCAAATATGAAAGTAGAAGATATGGACGCGATAGCGGTTACTTATGCACCAGGGCTATTAGGAAGTTTGCTAGTAGGATTAGAAGCTGCTAAAACACTTAGTTTAGTTTATAATAAACCATTTATTAAAGTTAATCATATGATGGGACATATACTTGCAAATAATATTAATCAAGATTTAAGTTATCCACTTATTAGTTTAGTTATAAGTGGGGGGCATACTGATTTACTTTATATGGAAAATGAAAGTAGTTTTAAGTATATAGGAAGAACATTAGATGATGCAGTTGGGGAGTGCTTTGATAAAGTTGCAAGGATACTTGATATGCCTTATCCTGGGGGACCTAATGTTGAAAGGTTAGCAAGTAATGGAAATAATACTTATCATATGCCTAAGATATTAGATGACAATACATTCAACTTTAGTTTTAGTGGGATAAAAAGTCATGTTAATAATTTAGTACATAATGCTAAACAAAGAGGAGAAACTATTGTTAAAGAAGATATAGCAAGAAGTTTTCAAGATGCAGTAATAGATGTGCTTGTTAGAAAAAGTGAGAATGCGATTAATCATTTTGGCGTTAAAAACTTTTCTATTGCAGGAGGAGTTGCGTCAAACTCACATATAAGAGAAGCTTTAACTAAAATGTGTGAAAGAAATGATGTTAAGTTGTTTATTCCAGATAAAAAGTATTGTACAGATAATGCAACTATGATAGGGGCTGCTGCGTATGTACTATATAAAAACAATGAATTTAGTGATTTAGATGTTAACGCATCAAGTCATGAAGAGTTAACTTTAGAAGAAATGTAGTTTACTTTTAGTTAAAAGCATGGTATTATTAATACACATGAATTAGCTGGAAGCAAGCATGCCTTGTTCATTAAACTGACGGGCTCGTGCAGAGGTTCTTGTTTTTTGTTTAAAAATAGTTTACTTTATGTTGAAAATATGATATTATTAGTTACACATGAATTAGCTGGAAGCAAGCTTGCCTCGTTCAATGGAACCAGGGCTCGTGCGGAGGCTAGTTCTTGTTTTTTGTTTAAAAATAGTTTACTTTGAGTTAAAAATATGATATTATTAGTACACATGAATTAGCTGGAGCGCCAATATGCCTTGTTCACTAACTGACGGGCTCATGCGGAGGCTAATTCTTGTTTTTTTATTTGTTTAATTTTTAATATATCATATAAGTATTTTTTTCCATCGTATGAGTTTCTAATAAGTACTATTGCTTCATAAATACTCTCTATATTCTTTTCTACAATTGAAAAAGTTATTTTATATTTGTAAAAACCATATTTAGCATCTAATATGTGTTTTTCTTTTTTATGATTAACAAATATTTTATCTTTTCCATTTTCTATTAATTCTTTTAAATATTTTGATAATTTGTATTTAACGTACTTTAACTCATAACTTGAATATTTGGTATCATGGGAATAAATGAACTCATTTGCTGTTTTCTTATCAATTAAAATATTATAAGAATTTTCTATATTTTTATATTCAACACCTTTTTGATTTTTAATGTTATTTAATGCTCTTTTTTGAGCTTCATATATACTTAAATTATCATAATCAGTATCGTCTATTTGAAATCTATTAAAAGTACCATTTTCATTATATATTTCTCTACCTTCATTAAGAATTAAATTATTAGTAATTTCTTCTAAAAATTCACAACTTATTATGTTTAACACACTTTTCACTTCCTTTTAGAAAATATTATATAATAAAAGTTTAAATAATGTAAAGTAGGTACTTGAAAAAAATTCTTTTTTATTATAAAATATTCTATAGAAAGTAGGGATAACATGAAAGATAAATATCCAAAGAATTATTTACTATTAATGGCAGTGAGTGTATTTTGCTTAATAGCAATAGTATTTAGTTCTTCTTATGCTTATTTTAAAGCAAGAATAGTAAATAATACTAGTCCATTCGAATTAATAGGTGGAACAATAAAACTACAGTTAAATGAGAATTCTATAAGTGGAGACAAATTACTTCCAATATTAGATAGTCAAAAAGATACAAATGCGCAGATAAAGAATTTTACTGTTAAGAGAACAGATGACTCTAATATTGATGTTTGTTATAATGTTTATTTAGTAATTGAAAGTATTAGTGATAACATTAAGAATTCTAAATATATGAAGTATGAACTTACTAATGGGTCTAGTACAACTACTGGAAACTTTAGTACAGCTGCTTATCAAGATGGTAAAGCAATAATATTACTTGCACAAAATAAATATCTAAGTAAAACTAATACAACGGGAGATGCTTATACATTAAAAGTATGGTTAAGTTATGATGGAAGTGTAGACCAAAATAGTTTATTAGGTGGAAACTTTAGTGCTCATATATATGCTCAAGGTAATAGTGGTAATACTTGTCCTGGGTCAATTGAGACAAAGCCTACTTTGTATGATAAACTATTATCAGATAAGTCAACAAGACCAGGAGAAAGAACAGACTTTAGTAAAGTTTTAACAGATAATAATACAAACACATTATATACTTCTACAGAAGACAGTAAAACAGTATATTATTTTGCAGGAAATGCAACAGATAACTGGGTAAAGTTTGGAAAGAATGCAAGTAATCAAGATTTATACTGGAGAATAATAAGAACAAACTCAGATGGAAGTGTAAGACTCTTATATCATGGAACAAGTACAGCAGCAACAGATGCGGTTATAAACACAAGTACAAAATTTAATGAAAAATATAATGATCCAATGTATGTAGGATATATGTATGGCACAAGCAATGCCACATCAATAGATAGAACAAATACAAATAATAGTACAATAAAAGGAATAATAGATACATGGTATGAAAATAATCTAAAAACTAACTATACAAAATACTTAAGTACAACTGCAGTATATTGCAATGATAGAAGTAACCCAGCAGGTGGATATAACACTGGAAGTACAGCATTCTACTATGGAGCATACACAAGACTATATACAAATAAAGCACCAACATATGACTGTACAGACACTAATGATAAATTTACAGTAGACACAAGTACAGGAAACGGAAAACTAAAATATCCAATAGCATTAATGACAGCAGACGAAGTAAGTTTTGCAGGTGGACTATGGGCAACAAATGCTTCCACATGGTATTATTATAATAGTGCAAAGGGTAGCTCAACGGGCTCAACTTATTGGTGGTTGTTGTCTCCTTACAATTGGAATGGCAGCAACGCTTACGTGTTCAGCGTGTACGGTTCGTCCATCCCTGGCTACTTGGGCAACAGCAACGTCGACGCCACTGGCGGTGTGCGTCCGTCAGTTTCTCTCAAATCTTGTGTCAAGACAAGTGGAGGAGATGGCTCGGCAAGTGCACCATACACGATAGAAGAAAGTACAAGTGGGTGCTAAACTGTAGATCTGAAATACCGTCCGAAAACCCTTTCGGACGGCTCCACCGACTGTAAGTTGGTGGCTAGAAAATCACGTAAGTGATTAAATGACTTTCTGGCGCGTAAGTGCCAGTAGCTGAAAATTTAATTTGGTATCAAGTGTGTAAAACACTTTTGAAAATACTAAATAAAACAGAGATAGGCGCTCTGCCTTTAGGCGAACGCGCTTATCCCTGTTTTTTGGTTTTATTCATTAAAAGTTAATGAACTTAATATACTTAAGTGGTGAAGCTTATGTTTAATATTAAGGGTCTAACTAGTGAAGAAGTATTAAGTAGTAGGAAATTAAATGGAAGTAATAAAATAACTGAGAAGAAAAAGACAACTATTTTTGGGCTTATTATTGAAGCAATGAATGACCCGATTATTAAGATACTTTTGATAGCTTTGGGTGTTAAAATATTGTTTTTTTTGAATGATAGTGATATTTATGAGACTATTGGTATTATTGTTGCTATTATTTTGGCTACTGTTATTAGTAGTTTAAGTGAGTATGGAAGTGAGAAAGCATTTCAGAAGTTAAGTAAGAGTACTAGTAATATTTTAGTTAAGGTTATTAGGGATAGTGTGGTTAAGAATGTTAGTATTGAAGAAGTTGTTAAGGGAGATTATGTTTATTTAGAAAGTGGGGATAAGGTTCCAGCTGATGGGGTAATTTATAATGGCAGTGTTTATATAGATGAGAGTATGTTAAGTGGGGAAACTAAAGAACAATATAAGAGTGTTAATAAGAAAGTTTATAGGGGAAGTGTAGTAGTTAATGGAAGTGGTGTGTTTATTGTAACTGGTGTAGGGAATGAGACATATTACGGAAAGATAGCTAAGGATATACAAGAGAAGACACCAGATAGTCCACTTAAGAATAGACTTAAAGTACTGGGAGCATTTATCAGTAAAATTGGGTATATTTGTGCTTTTCTAGTAATTGTGTCTTACTTATTTAATGTAGTGGTTGTTCAAAATAATTTTGATTTAGATAAGATTAAACTTATGCTTGGTTCATTCAAGACATTTACACCACACCTATTATATAGTCTCACTCTCGGTATTACAATTATAGTAGTGGCTGTTCCTGAGGGGTTACCTATGATGATTACACTAGTCTTGTCTAGTAATATGAAGAGATTATTAAAGGAGAATGTTTTAGTTAGGAAGTTAGTGGGTATTGAGAGTAGTGGAAGTTTAAATATTTTGTATACAGATAAGACTGGTACTTTAACTAAGGGAAAATTAGAGATGGTTGGGTTTGCTAGTTATGATGGTAAGCTATATAAGTCTTTTAGTGATATAAGAAAGTGTAAGTTGGGGGAAATATTAGAGTTAAATCTAGTTTATAACAATCAAGCTAATTATGTAAGTAGTGAGATAATTGGAGGTAATACTACTGACAGGGCTATTCTTAAGTATGTAGGGGAAAGTGGTAAGTCTAAGTATAGAGTGTTAGAAAGAAAAGAATTTTCTAGTGAGTTAAAGTATAGTAGTGTTAAATTAAATTATGAAGGGAATACTACTTTTGTTAAGGGAGCTTATGAAGTAGTAGGTAGTAAGTGTAAGTATTATTATAGATGCGATGGGTCTAGGGGTATTATTAAGAATGTTAGCGAGTTAGTTAGTAAGGGGGATGAGTTTACCAAGAATGGATATAGGGTTTTAGCTTGTGCTTCTGGGAAAGATGATAGTTTAAGTTTCGTTGGGTTTATTTTGATTAAAGACGAAGTTAGAGAAGAAGCAGTAAGCGGGATAAAGAGTGTAAGTGAAGCGGGCATACAAACTGTTATGATAACCGGGGATAATAAGCTTACTGCCACTAGTATTGCTAAAGAAATTGGACTTATTAGTAGTGAAGAAGATATTGTTTTAACTAGTGAAGAGTTAAATAAAATGAGTGATATTGAAGTAAAGAAGATTATTCCTAAGTTAAGAGTTGTTGCAAGAAGCTTGCCTGAAGATAAAAAGCGTCTTGTTATTTTAAGTCAGGAGTTAGGACTTGTTACTGGAATGACTGGAGATGGGGTGAATGACGCGCCTGCATTAAAAAGGGCTGATGTTGGGTTTGCAATGGGAAGTGGTACAGAAGTAGCAAAAGAAGTAAGTGATATTATAATACTAGATGATAACTTTAAGAGCATAGTTAAGACTATTCTTTTTGGTAGGACCATTTTTAAGAGTATTAGAAAGTTTATAATATTTCAGCTTACAGTTAATTTAACAGCAGTTAGTTTAAGCGTGATTGGGCCTTTCTTTGGTATTACTACACCTGTTACAGTTATTCAAATGCTTTGGATAAATATGATAATGGATACTTTAGCAGGAGTAGCGTATGCTTATGAGCCACCACTAGATAGTTATATGAAGGAAGCTCCTAAAAAGAAAGACGAAAAGATAATGAATTCTTATATGTTAAATGAGATACTTGTTACTGGAATGTATATGAGTTTACTTTGTATGTTTTTCTTAAAAAGTGAGTTTATTCATTCTATGTATAGGGTTGGAGAGAATGATAAGTATGTAATGAGTGCATTTTTTGGGCTGTTTATATTTATGACTATATTTAATGCTTTTAATGCTAGAAGCAATAGGCTTAATATTTTTGCTAATTTAAGAAAGAATAAGGTGTTCTTGTTTATAACTTTGTTTATTATAGTAGTAGAGTTATTAATGATTTATTTTGGAGGTAGTATTTTTAGGACTACTGGGTTAACTATAATAGAGCTAGATATAACATTGTTCTTTGCAATTAGTGTTATTCCATTTGATTTTATTAGAAAGCAAGTAATTAAGAAATTAGGTAAAACAAACAATATATAAAAACTAAAGAGCTATAAGAAACTCTTTAGTTTTGTTATTTCGCTTTCTCCAAAAGCGAGTACTTCTTTTGCTAGGCTAAGTATACTTTTATCTACTTCTTTTTTGTAACTTTTTATTTTTGCTTCAATGTCAATATTACCCATGTTGAAACCTCTTATTAGTATACTTGCTATGTTTGAGTCTGAGTTGTCTTTGTTTACTTCTGTTTTCATAGCTACTGTGCTTGTTAGTGTTTTTAGTAGACCTTTTTTTTCTATAGTTATTTTTTGTTTTTTGATTTCTTTTTTTGTTTTATTATAAAGACTCTCGTAAGTTTTTAGTTCACTTTCTAGTGTTCCTTTTATTTTGTTGTTAGTGTTAAGTAAGAGACTAAGTAATTTTTTTGTACTGGTTAAACCCATTTTAACATTTTCATGAATGAGCACTAGTAATTCTTTATTTTCGTTCATATTTTTCACCATTAATTATGTTGTTCAAATACTAAATAATTATACATGGACTTTTTGTTAAATATTTATTATAATGTAAGTGGAGTAGATTAGTATGAGATTAAAGAAAATTTATATGTTATTAACAAGTATTTTTAGTTTATTAACAATTTATGAAGTGATTATATATATTTTAGGAAAGTCTAATTATTTTGGATTATTTTATTTAATTTTAAATTTGTTTATAGTGTTTTTGATGTTTATGGTTAGTGTTAATATAAAGAAAGGAAATACAATGATTAGAATAAGTAAGAATGCTATTATAGTTGTTTTAGGAATATTTTGTTCTTTTGTTTTAAAGTTAATACTTAGTGGAGTATTTGGATATGTTGATGAAAGTAATGCTTATATTAGTAATATATTTATTTCTTTAAAAGTAGTTAAGCCTATTATTTATTTAATACTTGGTATTTTGTCGTATTTGGAATACAAAAATATGAAAATTTAAAATAGATAGTTGAAATTTTTGTTTATTTATTATAAAATTATTATGAGGAGTGATGGTATGAAGAATTTTAAGAAATTCGTTAGTAAGAACAAAGTATTACTTTTAGTTGGTGCTTTAATTATACTATTTGCTGTTTTATCAGTATTAATTAAGGAAGAAGATATTCAAGTTAATAATGATGTAACTAATTGGTATTCAACAACAAAGGAAGGCGGAGTAGTAGTTACAGTATTTGGACAAACTTGGTGTAAACACTGTAAAAGCTTTAAGCCTGTTATGACTAAAGTACAAAAGGAGTATGGTTTTAAATTATTCTGGTTTGATTTAGATGAGGTAAGTAATAAAGATAAAGTTACTCTTGAGAATACTTATCAAATTTATACTGATTTTGGTACTCCATATACTTTCATTACTAATAATGGTGAGTTTGTTGCTGATTATCAAAATGGTGCAATGTCAGAAGAACAATTAATTGAATTCTTAAAAGAAAACAAGGTGATTGAAGAAAAAGAAGATTAATGCTAGACATTAATCTTTAATTTTAGAGGTGACTAATGAAAAAGAAGTTAGTGATAGTACTTACTTTAGTGTTAGTAATTGTGGTTATAAAGTATTTTACTGGAAATTACACTATTACTTATAAAGTGGGAGACTATAGTGTTAAAGAAATTGTTAAAGATAGTGATATTTATGTTGAAGTGACTGATAAAGATGGTGTTATATATAACTTTTTAAAGAATGGTAAGAGAAATTTTACTAAGAAAATGGTTAGTAAGATAACTAGTGAAGATGGTTGTATTAAGCCTAATGGATTTTATTATGTGTGTAATTCTGATACTTTGGAAGTAAAAGACTTAGGTGTTAGTTATGTTAAAAATCTAAAAGACTTTAATTTTAATGGAAACTTAAATAGTAATGAACACGTGCTTATTTGGAAATATGATGGTTTTTATTATTTAAATGGTAGTGAATATAAGACTATTAATATTTTTAAGAAAGACAGGTATTCTAATGATTTAATGATAATTAAAGATAAGTATTTAGTTTTTCCTAATTATAGTGAAGAGTATATGTTTGATGGGTTTATTATAATGGATGTGAGTACTGGAAAATATAAAGAGTTTAGTACTAACTTTAGTATAAGTTATGAGAGTGAGTATGTTGGAGAAAAAGGTAGTAACTTGTATTTGTTTGATAAAAAGAATAATAATTTAATAGAGATAAATGTTAAGAAAGCTAAGGCTAAGATAGTGGGAGATAAGATTAACGGATACTTTAAATATGATGGGCTAAAGAAAGTCAGAATTAAGTTAAGTGAGTACACTAGTGGGAAAGTTAATTTCTTTAATAAGAAAGAAGAAGTGCTAAGTGTAAATAGTAACTATTTATCTTATAAGTATAACAAGGAAGTTAAGACAAAGTTTTTTACTGAAGAAGTAAATGTTGTTAGTACTAATAAAGATAGGGTATATTTTATTTATAAAGATAATTTGTATAGTTATAGTATGGGAAAAGTAAAAGAGATAGCGCATTACTTTGAATTAAATTTTAATAGTAAAGATAATGTATTTACATATATTAAATAAATAAAGTTATTTCGTTTTAACGAAATAACTTTTAAAATTCCTGAATTATTTTGATAAAGTAAAATAACTTTCACTTAATTAGTAAAATAGCATATATTAAATTAGGTGAATAGAGGATGGAAGAATTTAAACGTGTAATGGATACAGAGTATTATACTTATTATACAGTTATGGCTGGAGATACATTGTATCAAATAAGTAAAAAATTTAATGTTAATCCTAAGTTAGTTAGTGAATTAAATGGCTTAAAGGTTGACGAGTATATTTACCCTAATCAAACACTTATTATACCTAAAAAGGGTATTCAATATTATATTACAAAAGATGACGATACATTGAATGTTGTTTCTAAAGTGTTTGGAGTAAGTGAAAATGATTTAGTTAAGCAAAATAAAACTATTTATTTATTACCAGGGCAAATGATATTTTATAAGGAGTAATTCTTGAAATTTGCTTCTTTTTTTTATATAATTATAATAGAGTAAGGAGTTGGTAAATGTGATAATTAAAAAACCTTATGCTTTCATGATTAAGCATTTTAGAACTATACACGTTATTTTAACTATTTTGGTTATGTATTTAATTAGTAAGACACACGCGATATTTACTTTTTTTAATGATTATGCTAATAATGGATATTATACTTATTCAAATAATCTAACTGGCAAGTATATTAATTTCTATATGTTTGCATCTATAATTTTTATTATTTTGATAAATGCTTTTGTATACTTATTAATGAGATGGAAAAAGAAAAGTAGAGTGCTTTATGTTTCTATGGTAGTTTTCTATTTTGCTTTGTTTATTGGTTATTTAGTATATTTTAATGCTTTAAATAATTTAGCATTTGCTGAATTTAATGTAAGAAGTGTAAGAGCTTATAGAGATATTATTTTAATGCTTTATGCTCCACAGTATGTATTCTTAATATTCGGAATTATTAGGTCAATAGGTTTTGATATAAAGAAGTTTGACTTTAAAAAGGATTTGGAAGATCTAGACATAGCAGAAGAAGACGCTGAAGAAATAGAAGTTACTTTAGGTAGTAATGATTATAAAGTTAAACGTTTTATTAGAAAAACTATTAGAGAGTTTAAATATTACGTTGTTGAAAATAAATTTTTCTTTAGTGTTATATGTTCAGTAGTAGTGCTTGTTATTGGTTTCTTAGTATATTTGAATGTTTCAGTTTATAGTAAGACTTATTATCAAGACGATACTTTTAATGTAGATGGTGTAAACTTTAAAGTTAATAGTTCATATATTACAGATGTTGACTTGAGTGGAAAAGTTATTAGAAATGATATGAGATATGTTGTAATAAAGGTAGAACTAAAGAATACTAACCAAAATAGAACTGCACTTCAGGCAAAGGATATTAAGTTGTCTTTAGATAGTAATGATTATTATCCAATTTATAGTTATGTTAATTCATTTTTGGATATGGGGGAAGGGTATGTTAAGGATAGTGTTTTATATTCAAATGAGACATATAATTATTTGTTAGTTTACGAAGTACCAGCAGATTTGACTTATAGTAGTAGTAAATTAAGGCTAATGCAAGATGTTAATGTGGAAAAAGGAGAAATTAAGGCAAGTTATAAGAATGTGGTTTTAGATATTAAAGAAATGTTAAATACTAAAGAGAGTAAATCTTATTCCATAGGAGAAGCGATTAGTTTAGAAGAGACAACTTTAAATAAAAGTGAAGTATTAGTTAATTCTTTTGAATTAGGAGACACATTTAAAGAAAATTACACATACACTATAGGAGATAAAACTTATAATGGTGTAAAAATGATTAATGCAAGCTTGTTAAATCGTGGGTCTAGAACTATAATGAAACTTAATATGGAAGTTACTTTAGACGATGGGTTATATATTAACAAGTATATTAAGAGTAATAGTGATTTTATTTCTTATTTTGCTAAGATTAATTATATTTATGAGGGTGTACAAAAGTCAGTTGATGTTACGATGGCTGATGTTGGAAAGGTTAAAACTAATAATGTTTATATAGAAGTACCTTCTGAACTTAAGCATTCTACTAGTATAAATCTAGTTTTAAACATAAGAAATAAAGAATTTGTTATTAATTTGTATTAAATTTGTAATTTTTACTTTTCAAGTGACATATTATTTGGTATAATATAGTTACTTCTTGTGGACCCGTAGCCAAGAGGCTAAGGCATCGGACTGCAACTCCGCGAGCGCCGGTTCGACTCCGGCCGGGTCCTCCAAAGTAAATACATAAGTCCTGTAATAAGGACTTTTTGTTTTGAATATTATTTCATTTTTGTTATGTTTAAAAATTATTGACAAAACAGTACTTTTTATGGTATTATTTTGATGTAGAAGCTGAGTACTTCACTGTACGTTATATATCGTACAATTAGACTGTGCTCTTATGAGCGTATTAGCGAAAGCTAAATTAGACTGAGACCTTTTTGGTCGTTAGACTGGTACATTATGTGCTAGTCTATTTGTTTTTCTTTCATTTGGTTTATACTGCGTGAGTTCTCTATATATTTACGATTAATATTAAATTAATTTTATCAAATCATAATAAATGATTTTGGGTGTTAACTTTTTATTTTTTCTTTATAATTGCTTTCTAAATTAGCTGTAATGTTTTCCATACGAACAGGTCTCTTGTATTCTATTAATTTATTAATTCTTCTACTAGCCATCCAACTGTTAGGGATGCAATTAATTATATTATTACTCATATTGTATTTTTTTAAACCTAGTAAGCAACATATATTTTCATAGTTTTTTGATAACCCAAAGTCCCCATTGTATAATGAACCAGGCATTTTTTGTTTTAAATTATATAGCAATGTGTTATTACATTTTAATAAGTCTATCAAATTTTTAAAAGTTATCATTCTTAATTTAAGTGTATCTTTTTCTTTTAATTGATTTTCTAATATATTGTTAAATTTTTCTTTGTTATTTTTGATATATTTATATTTTTTATCTTGTGATTTTAAGTAGGTTGGAAAATAACTGTTAAAACTCTTAATTTTGTGAAGTCCAACTAAATGATAAAAGTTTTCGTTTTTAAATCTAAATTCAATGTTTTGATTACCATTACGATTAATTGTGAAAATGTATTTTTTTAATTCTTCAAATGTATTTATTAAATTATCTATCATATTTATTACCGCCTTTCAATAAAAAAAGGGAACCTATCTTAAGATAAGTTCCACATGGTAGAAGCCTAATAATATTAGGCAGAGTTGCCTTCTATTTTGTGTTTAACCTTATAGGTCGCCGAAGATAGGCTGGGACTACCAACTCCCGTCAATAGTAACTAATGAATTAACATAATTACTGTGATAATTATACCATTCATTTTAAACAATGTAAACTATTATATGAAACTTTTAAGATTTTAAAATATTCGCAATTATAACAACAAACTTGTATTTAATTAAGCTATCTCTCCTTTCTCACACATACGTGTGTTTGTAATCCAATTATAAAACAGATATATTTGTTTGTCAACGTTTTTTTTATAAAATAATCGTAAAAATTTTATGTCTAGATTTTTCTTCTTTTTTAAGTTATAATGGTTATAGAAAGGTAGGTTAAAAATGACTTTAGTGATAATGGCTGCTGGAATGGGCAGTAGATTTGGAGGATTAAAGCAAATTGAGCCAGTTGGGCCTAATGGCGAGTTTATAATTGATTATTCAATTTATGACGCGGTGAGATGTGGGTTTGACAAAGTTGTGTTTATAATTAAAGAGGAAAATTATGAGGTTTTTAAGGAGACTATAGGTAAGAGAGTTGAAGACAAAATTAAAGTAGAATATGTTTTTCAAAAGAATGATAATGTGCCTATAAATATTCCTAGTGAAAGAACTAAACCTCTAGGAACTGCTCATGCAATACTATGTTGTAAGGATGTAGTTAAAGAAAATTTTGCAGTTATAAATGCTGATGATTTTTATGGATATGACTCTTATAAACAATTAGGAGAATTTCTTAAGAATACTACAGATGATTTTGGTATAGTTTGTTATAAACTGGGTGCTACTTTATCAAGTAATGGCAGTGTTAAAAGGGGAGTATGTAATATAAGTAATGGATACTTAAATAAAATAGTTGAAAGTAAAATAGAATATACTGACGGGGAGTACAACGCAACTAGTTTGTTTACTGACGAAGAAGTAGTAGTAAGTGATAATACTCCAGTGTCTATGAATATGTTTGGTTTTACTCCTAGAATATTTGATTTAATTGAAGATAATTTTAAAGAATTTTTAGAAACTAATGATATTATGACACTAGAATATTTAATTCCTGTTGAAGTAAGTAGATATTTAAGTAAAAATTTAGTTAAAGTAAAGGTGCTTGTTACTACTAGTAAGTGGTATGGTATAACTTATAAAGAAGATAAAGAACTTTTAGTAAGTGAAATAAATAAGCTTATTGAAAAGAATGAATATCCTAAAAATTTATGGTAAATTAAAACGGCTTGATGCTGTTTTTTTGTTTGCAAAGCTATTTCATTTGACAAAGTTATTTTAGTGTAGTATTATTATGTTGTTGAATAGTCAACAGAGGTGCAATTATGTGTGAAGAGGATAAAGTATTTTTGCTTTTTGGGTCAATTAAGAAAAAAATATATAAGTTAATAAATATTAAGATAAAAGAATATAATTTAACTGCGCCTGAAGCTATTTATTTAATAGTTATTAGTAAGTATGAAAGTTTAAGTTTTAAAGAAATTACTAGTATAGTAGACTATGATAAAGCAATGACTACAAAAGTTTTAAATAGTTTAAAAGATAAAGAGTTTGTTAATAATAATATTAAGAATATAGTGCTAACTGAAAAGGGCTATTTAGTAACAAATAAAGTAATAAATGAGTTAAATCTTTTAAAAAGTGAGATACTAGGTAAAGTTAGTAAAAGAGAAATTAATGAATTTTATAAAAAATTAAATCAATTTAATGAGATATTGGAGGGAATATGTTAGAATTAAAAAATATTAAAAAAAGTTATAAAACTGGAGAGTTTGTACAGCATGCTTTAAAGGGAGTAAGTCTTACATTTGATAGAAATGAGTTTGTTTGTATATTAGGTGCATCAGGAAGTGGGAAGACTACTCTTTTAAATATAATTGGTGGACTTGATAGATATGATAGTGGGGACTTAATTATTAATAATATGTCTACTAAGAAGTTTAATGATAATTTATGGGATGCTTATAGAAATAATTGTGTAGGTTTTATTTTTCAGAGTTATAATTTAATTGGACATTTGTCAGTTTTAGAAAATGTAGAGATGAGTCTTACTTTAAGTGGTGTTAAAGATAAGAAAGAGAAATCTTTGAGTGCTTTAGAAAAAGTGGGACTTAAAGATCATGCGTATAAAAAACCTAACCAACTTAGTGGTGGACAAATGCAAAGGGTGGCAATTGCAAGAGCTATTGTGAATGACCCTGAAGTAATTTTGGCTGATGAACCAACAGGTGCCTTAGATACTAAGACAAGTAAACAGATAATGGAACTTATTAAAGAAATATCTAAAGAAAAACTTGTAATTATGGTAACACATAACTCTGATTTGGCTAAAAAGTATGCAACTAGAATAATTGAAGTAAAAGACGGGGAAGTAATAAATGACAGTAGTCCACTTGATAAGACTAAAAATAAGAATAATATAGAAATAAAGAAAACTAAAATGAGCTTCTTAACAGCTTTAAAATTGAGTTTTAATAACATTAGGACAAAGAAAGGGAGAACGTTTCTCACAGCTTTTGCGTCTAGTATAGGCATAATTGGGATTAGTATTATATTAAGTTTGTCTAATGGTTTTGATAAGCAAGTAGATATATATCAGAAGAATACTCTTAGTAATTTTCCTATTATGATTAGTAAAAGTACTATGACTATGAATGAAAAGCAAATGGAAGAAATGATGGGAAGTATGATGCCAGGAAAAGGTGATTATCCTACTGAAAAAAAGATATATCCATTTGATATAAATTCATATAATTTGGTTCATACTAATAAGATAACTAGTGAGTATATAGAGTATATAGAAAATATTAATGATGAACTAATAAGTGGGATAAGTTTTACAAGAGCTACTAATTTGAATTTACTTGTTAAAAATGACAGTGTAGTAAAGAGTGTTAGTACGAGTGAATTAAATATGGGAGTTATTCCTAAAGAAATAGATAAAGAAGACTTTATGGAAGATGCTTTTGATTTACTAGAGGGTAGTTATCCAAAGGATGTGACTGATTTAGTACTAGTGGTGGACTCAAAAAATAGAGTTGATACTAAGATACTTAAAGCTTTGGGAGAAGAAATAAAATCAGAAATAGATTTTTCTAATATTATTGGTAAAGAGATTAAGCTTGTATTCAATAATGAGTATTATGCTAGATATATGAATATGTTTATACCAAATACTGACTATAATAGTGTATATAATAATGAAAGGAATTTAACTCTTAAAATAGTTGGTGTTGTTAGAGCTAAAGAAGATAATTATCTAGGGGAAATTGCAACAAGTATGAATACTTTAGGGAATATCACTGATACTAGTAGTATGATGAGCAGTAATAATATTGGGTCAATTCTTTATAAGAATGATTTAGTAGAGAAAGTAATAAGTGTTAATAGTGAAAGTGAAATTGTTAAAGAACAAGAAAAAAGTAATACTAATGTAATGAGTGGAGAAATTATAGATGATCAAAGTAAAAACAATATGTTACTTTATTTAGGAAGTAAAGATGAACCATTTATGATTAATATTTATCCAAAGGATTTTAATAGTAAAGATGAGATAATTAGATATTTAGATAAGTATAATCAAAGTAAGAGTGATATAGACAAGATAGTTTATAATGATTTAGCAAGTACTTTTATTAGTTTTGGTTCTAAAATAATGGATGCAATTACAATTGTTTTAATAGCTTTTAGTGCAGTTAGTTTGGTTGTTAGTTCTATTATGATAGGTATTATTACTTATATAAGTGTACTTGAAAGAACTAAAGAAATTGGAGTTTTAAGAAGTTTAGGGGCTAGAAAGAAAGATGTTAGTAGAGTTTTTAATGCTGAAACTTTAATAGTAGGAATCCTAAGTGGATTAATTGGTGTGTTAATTGCTAGAGGTTTGATTATTCCAGTTAATATAATTCTTAAAGATTTAACAGGTTTAAATAATGTTGCTATACTAGATCCGGTACACGCGGTTATATTAATTATTATTAGTACAACTTTAACTTTAATAGGTGGAGCTATCCCAGCTAAAATGGCAAGTAAGAAAGACCCAGTTATAGCACTTAGAACTGAATAAGGGTTTATAGAAAGAGAGGAATAATATGTATCAGACATTTATTTATGTAGCTATATTTTTAATTTATTCTTTTATAGGTTGGATAGTTGAAGTTAGTGCATTTTTAATTCAAGATCATAAATTTGTTAATAGAGGTTTCTTTATAGGACCAGTTGTACCTATTTATGGAACTGGTGGAATACTTATAACACTTTTATTAACTAAGTATCAGAGTGATCCTGTAACATTATTTTGTATGGTAGTAGTTGTGTGTAGCATACTTGAATATTTTACAAGTTATGTAATGGAGAAACTTTTTAAGACAAGATGGTGGGATTATTCTAATAAGAAATTTAATATTAATGGAAGAATATGTTTAACTAATTTGTTATTTTTTGGACTAATGGGACTTGTGATGGTTTATTTAGTTAATCCATTTTTGATAGATATTTTAAATAAGATAGATCCAATACTTTTAAAATGTGTTGTTTCTATATTGCTAGTGTTATTTATTATAGATTTCTTTGTTTCATTTAGTGTTACAAGTAAGATTAAGAATGTTGGTAAGGTTGTGCTTAAAGATAGTACAGAAGAGATAAATGCTAAAGTTAAAGAGATACTTATTGCTAAAGGTAAACTTACTAGAAGAATAACAAAAGCATTTCCTAACTTTAATATTATTATTAAACAAAAAAAGGCTAACGAGTAGTTAGTTCTTTTTATTTGTGTTAATTCTTGGATAAGGTTTTATTTCATTAGTAAGGCCTAGTATGTAGTCAACACTAGTTTTGTAGTAGTTTGATAAACTTATTAATAAGTCTACTGGTATACCTATTTTTTCTAGTTCATATTTACTATAGTTGCTTTGATCTATTTTAAACATATCTGAAATTTGTTTTTGTGTTAAGTCGTGGTCTTCTCTTAAATCTCTTAATCTATTCATATTAATTTTACTCCTTTGTACTTATTATAAAATAGGTAAAATATAACTATTGACAAATAGGTAAAAATTACCTATAATTTTATTATGAACATATAAGAAAGGAGTATGCGTTTGAAGTGAAGAAGAAAAATATATTAGTAAATCTCACCGTTATTATTATATGTATCTTGTTTGTGATTTTTATATTTATAAAGATAAATAGAGAAGGCAAAGAGTTATCTAAGCAGACTGATGAAATAAGAGAAGGGTTGCGTGAATTGTATTATGAAAAATGGAGTAAATAGGTTAAGGAGTGGAAAAAATGGAATGTAAAAAATGTGGTTTTAAAAATAAGGGTGGAAGCGCGTATTGTACACAGTGTGGAGAAAAATTACCTGATGTTAAATTTAGAAATTTTGTGATTATAGTTGGTGTGTTATTATTTTGTTTTATATTGTCTTGTGTTACAAAAAGAAATAACGTGGAAAATAATAGTAATAATAATGAAGAGTATGTTACTCCTGAAAAGAAAGTGTCTAACTTAGTTAAAAGTAAATTAAGGTCTTATCAAAATATTGTGAGTATTAAAGAAGACAGCGAAACAAAAAAATATATTCTTGAAATAAATTATAATAATTCTAATGGAGACTTTTATGACTGTGCATATGGTGCAAATATGTTGTCTAAAGATTTAGTTGGCTATCAAAATATTAAAGAAATAGATTTTACTTGTAACTTGTATGACGAGATTAAATATATTAATTATACTGATTTTTCTAGTCAAAGTAATCTTGAAAATTCTGTTACTTATTATGATGAAATGAAAAAGATTGTTGATACATCTTTAGATAAATTGTTAGATAATAGAGTGACTGATTATAAAAATAAGTGTGAGAATTTAAGTTATAAAGATGTTCTTAGAAACCCAGAAAACTATAAAAATAGAAATGCTTATTGGTTTGGAGAAATTGTACAAGTTGTATCTAAAAGTTCTTATAGTTCAATTTTTAGAATTGATGTTGACTGTGAAAAATTACATTATTCAGTGGGATATTTATGTACAGATACTATTTATGTAGTTTATTATGGTAGTGAAAGTTTTATTGAAGACGATATGGTAAGTATGTGGGGAACAATGGATGGAACGCAAACTTATACTTCGGTGTTAGGTAGTCAAATTACTATACCAAAGTTTCAAGCAAAGTATATGGAATTAAAGTAGAAGATAAAAAATATGATGTGTAAATTTTAAAATTTGCATCTCATGTTTTTTTAAAAAAAATAATCTATTATATTTTAGAAAAGTATGGTATACTTATTGTATGAGGTAGTGAGGTTTTTATGAATGAGAAAGTAAAGAATGAAGTTAATGGGGAGAATATAGAAATACTTGATAGTGGTTCTACTACTGAAAGTAAAGGTAGTAAGATAAAAATAGTGATACCTATTTTGGCTACATTAATAGTTTTACTTTTGATGTGTGGCGGAGTGTTTCTCTTTATTAATAAGGTGTTTAATGCTAATTATTTTTTAGAAGAAAGTTCTAAAAGTGTTAGTAGTTTTGCTAAGAAAGTGTTAAATGGAATGGATATAAATAATGAATATCTTAGTGATGTTGATAAGTATGATGTAGTAAGTAATACTAATATTAAATTATCAAGTAGTACTAGTGCTTTAGAGAATTTAAATGGTATTAGTCTAAATTTAGATGTTAATGCAAGAGTTAAAGAAAAGTATGTGAGTATGGATGCAACATTAAAACAAGATAGTGAGAATATAAAAGCCAGCGCGGTTATAAATAATGATAAAGTATATGTTGAAAGTAAAGAACTTTTTGATAAAATGGTATCAATTGATAGTAGTGTTAAAGTGGAAGATATAATAAGTGAGTACTCTGACGCTTTTATGAATTATGATATTTTAGAAATTGTTAATAAGTATATTAGTTATTATTTTGAGTCATTTAAAGAAGCAAAGATAAGTACAGAGTATGAAGGATTTAATGCTCTTTATACTTATGAAATAAATGACGATAATATAGATAAAGTTAATGATAAGTTTATGTCTTTAATTAAAGAAGATGAGGTTTTTAAAGATATAGTAACTGAAGAGATGATATCTAATAATATTAGTGTTGTTATTAAAGTAAAGATGCTTACTAATGAAGTTAGCGAATTTGTGGTAAAGTATGAAAATGAAGAATATAAAGGTGTAAAGATAGATGAAAATAAGTATGAAGTAACTGATGGGGAAAATAAAGTTACTTTAGAGATATCTAGTAATATACTTTCATTATCAACTAAAATTAATAATGAAGAAGTTAAGGTTAAGTTTGAAGTGGGAGAAAATAGTTCTTCATTTAGTTATAAAACAAGTGATACTGATATTTTATTTAATTTAGAAAAGTTAGAAGGTAATATTAATAAATTAAGTTTTAACTTAGTAGTTCCCAGTACTCAAGAAAATGTAAGCGAATATAAAATTAATGGAGAAGTAAGTGTTAAAAATGAAGATAAGAAAACTAGTGCGAGTGGTGAAGTGACATTTAATTATAGTGAAAATGGAGTAACTCTTAATTTAAGCAGTGATACTGAATATGGAGAGAATTTATTTAGTAGGAAAGATGTAAGTAATTTTGTTAGTGAAAATGATATTACAGTGGAAGAAGTGAGTACTATTGCAGTTAATCTAATGACTAAACTTATGAATTTTAGGTTTTTTGGGTTGATATATGGAATGAATGAAATGAACGATGAAACAGTAGATAATTCTTTCTATGATAGTGAAGTAGGTATGTAGATTATGAATGGAACTAATAAAACTTAGTTCTTTTCTTATGAATTTTAAGTAAGAATTAAGCAAGATTTAAGCAAGATGTATTGAAGTTTGTGTGAAAAAATGATATAATATTTATAGTTAAGAATTGAGGTGAACTGTATGAGTAATTATATTCCACCATTTGAAATTACAAATGAAATGTTAGATAGAGTTGCTAGCATTATGGAGAAAATAGGTAAGTTAGGAGATATAAGTAACTTAGATAAAACCCCATATTTAAGAAAGCAAAAGAAAATTAATTCTATTCATTCTTCACTTGCTATTGAAAATAATTCACTTAGTTTAAATCAAGTTACTGATGTTATTAATGGTAAAGTAGTTATTGGAAAACAAAAAGATATACAAGAAGTTAAGAATGCTTATAAAGCATATGAAATGATTAAAGAAGTTAATCCATATTCTATAAGAGATTTGAAGAGGGTTCACGGGTGCATGACTTTTTTAACAGTAGAAGACAGCGGTAAATTTAGAACTGGTGCTGAAGGAGTATTTGATGGAGATAAGTGTATATTTATATGCCCACAAGCTCATATGGTTAGTTCATTAATGGAAGAACTATTCAAATTTATAAAAAGTAATAAAGATAAAATACATCCTCTTATTCTTTCAAGCGTTTTCCATTATGAGTTTGTTTTTATACATCCATTTAGTGACGGAAATGGAAGAATGGCAAGGCTTTGGCAAAATATTTTATTATATCAGTGGAGAAATATATTTGAGTATTTACCAATAGAGAGTAAAATCTATAAGTATCAAAATGAATACTATAAAGCGATTAGCGAGTGTCATAAAAATGGTAACTCTAATGTGTTTATATGTTTTATGTTAAAAATGATAGAAGAAACAATAGATGAAGTAATAACAACATCAAATGTTGCATTAACAAATGAACTTGTTAATGTTAATAAGTTACTTGATGTAATGGAACCAAGCATACCACTAACGGCTTTGGAAATTATGACTAGACTTGGTATTAAGTCTAAAGAAACTTTAAGAAATTCTTATTTAAACCCAGCAATAAAATTAGGGATGATTAATTTAACATCTCCTCTTAAACCTACTAGTAAAAATCAAATGTATTATAAGTCTTAAACAAGAATTAAGCAAGATTTAAGCAAGATGAAAGATAAGAAATATTTGAAACTGACTCTTTTATACCTAAAAGTGATGATGCGATTAAATTAGATGATTTAATAGAAATGAAAAATCATTTTAGATTATTTGATTATTGTCTTGATATAATAGATGAAGAACTTTCTAAAGATATTATGATTAATATGAATAAAATACTTAAGAGAAATACAACTGATGAAGATAATCCTAGATATAATGTAGGTGAATTTAAAATTGTTCCTAATAAGATAGGATTAATAAATGTTATTGATTTTAAACTGAAAGATAAATAAAAAAAGTACTTTTCAAATTAGTATCTTTGTGGTATAATTTAGTACATAAAGCGAAGAAGAAGAGGAGTAGTAAACAAGATTTTGTAGAGAGTTAACGGTTGGTGAAAGTTAATAAATTGAGTTTATGAAGGTAGCTTGTGAGTGTTTATTTGAATAATAGTAGAATAAAACGAGTTGTGCACGTTAAGCATATAAGATAGAAATTAAGGTGGTACCGCGGTCAATAATAGTAAGTTATAATCGCCCTTTGGTAGCCACTTTTTATTTTGGAGGTAAATTATGTTAGAGAAGAAATATGACCATAAAATGGTTGAAGAAGGAAAATATGAAAATTGGTTAAATCATAAGTATTTTGAAAGTGGAGATATGAGTAAGAAACCTTATGCAATAGTTATTCCACCACCTAATGTTACAGGAAAACTTCATTTAGGGCATGCTTGGGATACTACATTACAAGACATTATTATAAGGTTTAAGAGAATGCAAGGGTATGATGCACTTTGGGTTCCTGGGATGGATCATGCTGGTATTGCTACTCAAGCTAAAGTTGATGCTAAATTAAAAGATATGGGCATTAATCCAAGAAGTTTAGAGAGAACTGAGTGGCTAAAGTATGCTTGGGACTGGAAAAATGAATATGCAGAAAATATTCATAAGCAGTGGGCTAAGATGGGGTTAAGTCTAGACTATACGAAGGAAAGATTTACACTTGATAGTGGACTAAGTGATGCTGTTAAATACGTTTTTGTAACTCTTTATAATGAAGGTTTGATTTATAGGGGAGAAAGAATTATAAACTGGGACCCACAGGCAATGACTGCTTTATCTAATGAAGAAGTTATTTATAAGGATGTTCCTGGTGCATTTTATCATATTAAGTATTTTATAGAGGGAACAGATGATTATTTAGAGGTTGCAACTACTAGACCTGAGACATTATTTGGGGATACTGCTGTCGCTGTTAATCCTAATGACGAGAGGTACAAGGATTTAATAGGTAAAAATGTAGTACTTCCTATAGTTAATAAACTTATTCCAATAATAGGAGATGAGCATGCTGACCCTGAGTTTGGTACAGGTATTGTTAAGATTACACCAGCACATGACCCTAATGACTTTGAAGTAGGTAATAGACATAATTTAGAAAGGATTATTGTAATTAATCCAGATGGTACAATGAATGAGAATGCTCTTGTTTATAATGGACTTGATAGATTTCTTTGTAGAAAAAAACTAGTAGAAGATTTAAAAAACGATGGCTTACTAATTAGTATAGAAGAGATTACTCACTCAGTAGGACACTCTGAAAGAACTGGTGTTATGGTTGAACCTTATTTATCTAAGCAATGGTTTGTTAAAATGAGACCACTAGCCGACAGGGTTCTTGAAAATCAAAAGGATAAAAATAATAAAGTTAATTTTGTTCCTGAAAGATTTGAAAAAATTATGAATCACTGGATGGAGATTACTTATGATTGGTGTATTTCTAGACAACTTTGGTGGGGACACAGAATTCCTGCTTGGTATAAAGGGGATGAGGTTTACGTTGGGATGGAAGCACCTACAGAGGAAGGTTGGGTACAAGATACGGATGTACTTGATACATGGTTTAGTAGTGCACTTTGGCCTTTTAGTACTTTAGGTTGGCCTGAAGAAACAGACTTGCTTAAGAGATATTACCCTAATAACGTGTTAGTAACGGGATATGATATTATACCTTTCTGGGTAAATAGAATGACTTTTCAAGGACTTCATTTTACAGGTAAAAGACCTTTTAAAGATTGTTTGATACATGGACTTATTCGTGATAAAGAAGGAAGAAAAATGAGTAAAAGTTTGGGTAACGGGGTAGATCCAATGGATGTAATAGATGAGTATGGATGCGATGCTTTAAGGTATTTCTTATCAACTAGCAGTGCAGCTGGACAAGATTTAAGGTATGATGAAGAGAAGGTTAAGTCAACTTGGAACTTTATAAACAAGTTATGGAATGCTAGTAGGTTTTGTTTAATGAATATTGAAGACTTAAAAGTTTATGACTTTAGTAATTTGGGTGTTCAAGATAAGTGGATACTAAGTAAATCAAATAAGGTAATTAGTAAGGTTACTAAGAATATGGAAAGTTATGAATTTAATAATGCAGGGGGAGAGTTATATAGCTTTATTTGGAGTGATTTTTGTGACTCTTATATAGAGATGAGTAAGTTTAGTTTAGATAGTGTTAGTACAAAGAGTACTTTGTGTTATGCTATAAGTGCAATTTTAAAAATGCTTCATCCATTTATGCCTTATGTAACAGATGAAATTTATAGTATGTTACCTATTAGGGATGCAGAAAATATTATGATTAGTAGTTATCCTTTAGTAAATGAAGAATTTAACTTTGATAATGAAGAAAAGGAAACTGAAGAAATGATAGGCTTTATTGCTGCATTTAGAAATGTTAAACAGGAAAATGCTATAAGTAAAGATGCTAAAGTAATGGTTAATTTTGATAATTCTTTAATAAATAAAATGTTAAAATTAGATGGTAATTTGGTTAGTGAGAAACTTAGTATTAAAGAGTATAAAGTTAGTTATGGTAAGTTAGAAGCGATAATTTATTATGAAAAGGAAGTAACAGAAGAAGATATTTTGGCTAAAGAAAAACAAATTGAAAGTTTGAAGGCTTCAATTTTAAAGAGAGAGAAACTTTTAAGTAATGCTGGTTTTGTTAGTAAGGCACCAGAACAATTAGTAAATGACGAGAAGAGAAAGCTTGAAGAAGAGAAGAAGTTACTTAGTACTTTAGAATAGGAAAAAGCCCACTTGATGTGGACTTTTTTATATGGAATTATTTCTATCATGTGTAGTAAATATGTTAAATTTTTAATGTTTTTTAAGCTTTTTACTATAAAAAATGAGAGCTTTTTCTCTGCTAGAATTTATCTTTTTTATTTGAAAAATTAAAATTTTCTTTAAAATCTATATATTTTCCTTAACGTGTATCAACTAATAATGTATTCTTACATATTTGATTAACTATTTCAATTTTTCTTCCGAAAAAATATCATAGCGCATATAAACACCTTCTTATATTGAAAATATAGTTAGTATTTACTTTCCAATCCCTCTTTTTATAGATCTAAACTATCTTTATTTAATAAGAATTCTTGTATTCCAATTATTAGAATTCCATCATCATTTCTCCATAGTTTAATATTATCTTTCACTACAATAATCTTTTTGAAACTATCGCCAATATTATTTAGTGATTTTGATTCTTGTTGAGTTTTTTCTTGAGTATCTAAATTAAGAGCAACTTGAATATAATATCTTTTACTTCCTTGATTACATACGAAGTCAACTTCTAATTGTTTTCTTAGATTTCCTTCTCTTAATTCAACAACACCAACATCAACATTATATCTTCTTAATAATAATTCATTATATATGATGTTTTCCATGATATGATTTTCCTCTTGTTGTCTAAAATTCAATCTAGCATTACGAAGACCAATATCAGTAAAATAATATTTTTGAGGAGTTTGAATATATTTTTTTCCTTTTATATCATATCTGTTTGACTTATTAACAATAAAAGAATCTTCAATATTCCTAATATAAGAATTAACTGTATTTAAAGACAGTTCTTTTTCTCCGTTGCTTCTAAATGTATCATATATCTTTTGTGGATTTGTAAGTGATCCAACAGCTGATGCTAACATATTAATTATAGAATCTAATACATCTACTCTTTGAATATTATTTCTTTCTATAATATCTTTGATATATGTTTTTTCAAATTCTTCTTTTAAATATTGTGATTTTTCTTCATCGTTCTTTTTAGATAGTATTAATGGTAATCCACCATATGTAACGTATTCGTTCCATGCTTCATATTTATCCCCATTATAAGCACTTACAAATTCAGCAAATGAAAGTGGAAAAACATGTACTTGATCTCCCCTGCCTCTGAATTCAGTAATTATATCAGATGATAAAAATTTAGAATTACTTCCTGTAACATATACATCTATATTTTTTTCGTACAATAACCCATTTAAAACAAATTCAAATCCTTCAACTAATTGTATCTCATCTAAAATAACATAATGCATATTCTTATCTTTTATATTAGAATGAATATACTCATTTAATAATTTTGAATCATGATATTTTTTATTTTCTTCTCTATCAAGAGCTAATTTAATAATATGGTCTTCTTTTACTCCTGATTCTTTTAGATGATTTACGAATATTTCATTTAATAAATAAGACTTACCACATCTTCTAATACCTGTAATGATTTTTATTAAACCATTTTCTTTTCTACTTATTAATCTGTTTAGATAAACATCTCTTTTTATTGCTTTCATATTTACCTCCATTGAAGATTTTTGCCGTTCATGCCACTTTTCTTCAATAATATTATAATACATTTAAAAATATTTTTCAATATGATCATTGAAGATTTTTGCCGTTTATGTCACTTTTCTTCAATAGTAGTATATACTATTAATTATTAAATATTCACATTATTATCCTTTATTTCGGAAAGTTCTTCATAGTCTTTCTCGTTGCCAATTCTTTTTAAATAATCTTTACCACCATCAACAGCAACAGCTCCACATGAACATCTTTTATAGTCATTGGTATTTTTAGACTCTATAATATCTTCACACTTTTTGCATTTTATCTTATTACTTAGTATTACTTCTTTTTTCTTTTCCATAAGTCATCTCCTCATAATGTATTATATCATGATTTTATTTTATTTTTATCATACCGTTTGCGGTATAATACATTTTACAATCATATGGACAAAACTAATAGTATCCGTATCAACGTACAAATAGAAAATATAATGATTTCATATTTTTGTCACTTTTCTGCAATGAACTATTTTAAAACTTAATTTTTTTGTACTTTATCAATATTGATACCTCGCAAGCCCTTATAAACAAAGTATCCCGCCATTTCTGACGGGATTTCAGGGGGCCACAATCTATTGCACATAAATTTAATTATTAAGAGTTAAGTCCTTATATTTTAAGTAATTTTAAATTATATTTAATTAAGAAATATTAAAAATAATTAATCAATTTTATGATCCTGGTACCTAAATGGGTACCTAAAAAGATAATACTACTATTAATTCTTCCTTAAAAAGAAAGGAAAGAAATTATATGGAAATAAGTTATAAAAAATGTGGTGATTATTTATTACCAAATCTATCACTTGATGATAGAAAATATGAAAATTTAAATAAATATGGATTAATGAGATTAAACTATCTGAAAAAGAATAAGAAAGGATTATATCAAAGTTTGTTAATGCAAAATAAATTATATGACCATCTTCTTTCAGTCAGTAAAGAAAGTGAAGATAAAGTTAACCTACTAATTAAACAACTAATAGAGTTAGATGGTACTATTAACGAAAAACTAAAAGCTAAAAATGAGATGCTATGGGTACAAAAAATGAATAAGTGTAAAAGTATTGCTGAAGAACTTGTAATAAAAGAAAATATTTATGAGGATAAGATATGATTAAAGGTAAAGAAGATATAACTGACAAAGAATTTGAAGAAGTATTACTACCTTTTTATGATAATTATTCAGAATATTTAATTAACTTTGTTATACCTGATGCAATAGCATTTTATCTAGCAAATGGTCATAGTAGAAATTGTTTATCAGACTGTCCACTTATTAATCATATCAACTCAGCAATAGATGTTTTTAATGTAAGATGTGATTCTGATAAATTGATACCTGAAATTGAAAAAATTTTAAAAATAAAATACAACTTAAAGATAAAAAATCAGAAACCAATGAGATTAAAAAGTGTGAGGAAAATCTAATTTATTTGTAATAGCCAGCACTGCATTTGTCCTCACGCCAAATGCTTTTATGGGAAATCCCATACCCTAAATAAAAAAATAGAAAGGATGATACGAATGAGAAAAAGAGGTTATAAAATTAATGTGTTTTTAAGTGATGAAGAAAAACAAATGTTAAAAGACAAAGCATCAAAGACAGGTCTTACTTATTCTACTTTAATACGATTTTTAATCGAAGGATATAGTCCTAAAGAAAAACCACCAGATGAATTTTATGATTCTCTTAACTGGATAAGAAGAACTGGTAATTTACTAAATCAAATGGCTACTAAAATGAATTATCTAGGATATGTAGAAGACGTAAGATTTTTAAGAAAGACTGTTAATAATCTTAATGACTTAATAATAAATATAAAAGATTATTATTTAAAGCCTGAAAAAGACAATGTTAATTAGCATTGCCTTTTCTTTTTAATTAATTATACCAAGTGATATTGTTAATATTCCTAAAACAATATGACTTAAACATACACCAGTTAAATTATAATCTTTTCTATATAATGAAAACCAAATAATTCCTATAAGAAATGTTAACATGCAAGTCAAAGGATCTTTATATATTATATGCACAAAAGAATAACATAAACTTGATATAATTACCCATAGATATTTGTATTTACTATTTCTTTCAAAATACCCAAATATGCCTCTATATAAAAACTCTTGTATTGGACATGACACTAAAATATAAAATACATAAAACCAAAGTGTTTCATTAGAAGTATATTTATCAAATCCAATTATTTTTAGTGCTATAATAATTATAATAAATATTGCAATCAAATAAGTATTTCTTTTTATAGATTCTAACAAGTTATTCTTTGTAATACCTAAATCACTATTAGAAATTTTAAATATTTTCATTAATAGAAATATTAGTATTCCAAGTACTGTTAGAATATAAAACTTAATATTAAATAAATAATTATTAAACATTATTAATACTGGCACAAAAATATAAATAATCATTATTATTAAAAATAAAATTTTATTTTTCATATAACCAACTCTATCATTTAACCTATTTTTTTAAATTTAAATATTAATGTGCTTGGACAATTAACTGTTTTTTCTTTTCTCCAAAAAGTACTTTTATAACCATTTACATCATCTTTTAGTATAGTTTCTTCTTCTAACATAGTATCTACATAAAATCCAGCCTCTTTAGCAGTATTAATTATTGTTGATATCATTAAATTCTTTTGTGCTAAATTAACTTTATCTGGGCCTTTTGTTATAATTTCACTTTTCTCATTAAAATATGATTTATTTATAATTACTTTATCTTCATCAATTCCTAAACAATAATAAAATGGGTGTGTCCAACTTACAATTATAGCTCCTTTGTCATTTAAGTATTTGTATGCATTTTTAAATGTATCTAATAAATTCGAAGTGTATCCAATGCTGAAAATAGAAATAATATAATCAAAATAATTATTTGGCAATTCCACTTCATTTTCCATTGGTGATACAAAGAAATTATTTTTAAATGTAGGGAATCTTTTTCTAGCTTTATCAACTTGTTCTTGAGAAATATCAATACCCCAAACTTCAGATGCACCCTTAACAAATAAATATTCTAATGATTCACCTTCCCCACATCCTAAATCTAATACTTTAGCATTTTTAATATCACTTATAAGACATATTTGATCTTCATTTCGTTTTAAAAATGGTCCATATTCAGGTAATATTGTATTTGAAAAAGGTTTATTTGATTTTATTAGTTCGTTCCAACCATTTTTATTCATCTCTATAAAATCTTTACTATTCATTATTTACTTTTCCTTTCATTTAGTTATTTATTCTTTTCCATCTAGTTCATATTTTTCTTTTATATTTTTTAATTCATTGTTAATTTCTTCAACAAGAGTTTCTTTTTTATCAATAAATGAATTAAATTGTGCATATAAATTTGCATAAATTATTTTTTCCACATCATTAACAATTTCTACATTTTCATTATATTCATCCAACACATAATCATCTGTACTATAAATGATATTTAAAATTGCATATATGTCTTCTTTAGAAATGTCACTTATAGGTTTGTCATTTACACCATCTATAGAATAGTAGCATTTTTTATTATCAATTTTTAAAACTTTCATAAATTTGTCTCCTTTCATCATATGCATCTGTTCCTGCTTCCATAACTTCCATAATTGTGTCATAGCTTATTATTGAATCTCCATTTACAGTTGTTAAATTTTTACTACCAAACTCACCCGTATAAACTTTAAATTCGTCTTCATCATTTGATGTATATATTAATTTATTAGGATTTATTAAAACTCCGAGCGAATTATTATGTGTAGTTATAAATACAGTTGTTTTTTGAGATATATCTTTTATTATATCAATAATATAATCCTTAATAAACGGATTATCAAATGATGCTTCTGGTTCATCCAATAATAAAATATCATATTGTTCTGAGCCCTTTATCTCTCTTAATAAATTATATTCAGCTCTCTCTCCGCCTGATAATTGATTACCTTTTTCATTAATAACTTTCACATCAAAATTAATTAATGTCTTATATATATCAGCTTTAGGAACACCAACATTAAATAATTCATGAATATAATTGTATGAATCATCATATTTATCATTATAAATATTGGCTATAGGTAAATTTGTCTTAAGTCTATGTTTAACTTCTTGTGCGTTTTTAAAACTTTTTCTAATAATTGATAAATAAAATCTGTAAACATTTAAATCATAAATAATTGTTTCTTGTTTTATCTTATTACATATTTTATTAAATTCATTAATTAAGATTCTATCTTTTTGCACTTTATAAAAATTTACATTACTAATACTAATCATAGAGGATTTAGATGTTAATTTTCCTTTTATTAAATTAACAATTCTATCAGTTTCTTTTTTTAGTTTATACTCTAAAAATTCATTTTCTCTTTTTAAAATTAATTCATTGAGTAATTGTTTTAATTTCTTCTTTGAAACATATTTTTCAATTATCATCTCATTATGTTTGCTATCTAATAATACTGTAATTGCATTAATGACTTTTTTTGTATCATAATTATCTAAAAAGGCGAATTCTATCTCGTTAAATAATCTAGCTTTAGAATATGCATCTTGTAAAGATTGACTTGTTGCGTATTCTTTTAATGAAGTTAAATACTTTTCTAGTTCTTCTGATGAAGAATTGTCAATATCTAACATCGTATCAACAAATTTCCTTAAAGGCGATAAATATTCATGAATTACAGATTGTTGTTCTTCGGATATTAATTTTTCAAATGTTTCTTCTTCGCTATTTCCAGTTAATGAAAATTGTTTTACAAACTTTATATTGTTATTATCATTAGATAAATATATTTGTTTTAAATTATAAGTTTTTCCTGACGACCTTTTACCCATTATCACATTTAATTTAGTTGAAGCAAGAGTTCCATCGTTTAAGAAGGCAAATTCATCTGCTTTTTTATTATTAGATAGGAAAACTTTATTTCTATCGCACAAAGCATTTTTAATTACATTATATTCTGTGCTGTTTATATCTAAATAAGTATATCTTGCTGGTATATCATTTAGTTCTTCCTCAATTCTTACATCACTAAAGAATACAGGAACTAAAGAGTTCTCATCTTTTTTTGTTATTTCAAACTTTTTAGCACTTTTTACTTCTCCTGTTTTAATAACTCCATTAAACTTTTCTAAAGTTGTTGTTTTCATAGCAGGATCTTTTTTTATATGTGGTATAAGTATACAATCCTTATAATTTGGGAAAAAATTTATAAATTCTTCAAAGGTAATTGAATCATTTTCAGATTGTATTCTGGATGATAAACTAGAACACGAAATTTCCAACTCTTCAAGTTTATCATTAGGAAATATTACTAGTAAATGTGAGCTTTCAATATCTACTTCTACGCCAGGATATATAGTACAATCTAAACGATTAGATATTAGCTCATATTGTTCTCGATTAAAATGATTATGATTAGTGATAGCAATTATATCTAATTTATTTTTATTTACATACTCAATCATTTTATCCAAAGAAAATGTGATTTCTCTCTCATAATTGCTTGAAGAAGTATGAATATGTAAATCTACTTTCTTCATTAACATCATCTCCTCAAATAACTTTTTAAATTTTTTATAATATTTCATTTATATTAACATATACTATTAAAGACATAGTTATTGACAAATACTAAATTATTTGCTATATTAATTATGTCAAAAGCAAAATTATTTGCTTGGGGTTCGTGGTATCGCGGACGGTAAGAACTGGTTTATCCAGTTCTTATTTTTTGTCTGGAGGAAATATTTTTATTCCCTTATTTTTATAATTTGGATATCCAACTATTTTATCTTCAAATATTAGAAATGCTTTATCTTTTGTATTTCTTTTAATATATTTGTGGATTGGATATGAAAATAAATCTGTTATTTCCAATCCTACATAAGTAGAGCTATATTCTTCATTCCATTTAGGATTAAAATATACACCATCTATTTTTGCTTTAAGTTCTTTTGAACTTATTTTTTTAGTTCCAGTATGATTAATAACTTTACTAATATGTTCTAGTAATTCTTTATCCTCACCTTTACCTCTTGCTTCAAGCATTATAATACCCTTTTTATTATTTTCAGTATCGTAAATATATCTTTCTAATAAAAAGTCAAAAGCAACATTGTAAACATTATGAGTATAACCTTTCTTTAAGTATTCATAAAGATTAACGCTTATTGATATAATCTTACATTTTATCTCTTTCATGGTATCTGATAAATCAATCATAAACTCATTATAATTTATAACGCTATCATTAAAACAACTATCATGTTTTCTTATGTCTCTTGAATGAAAGCATACTGCTTTATCTCTTTTGAATTTAGTATCATAAAATATACCATTGCTCCAATATTTATTTTTTAGTGATTTTATTAACTTTTTAGAATTTATATATTCTTCTCTTGTAAATATGCAACCTGTAATAGTAAAGTATTTATCATCTTCGGATAATTCTTTTTCATTTGATATTTGCTTTAATACATAAGTTAAATTACTGCTACTACCATTTTCATCAATACACATAATATAATCGATATCTTTTCTCATTGATAAAATTTTAGTAGGTTTATCATACCATTTAGACATTTAATCACTTCCAATCCTGTTAAATAAAAATATTAATCTATCCTTTTATTATTCCACCATGACATTTTAATACATAGACTTTTGTTTTGTCTTTATAAATAGTTTCTACACCTTCAAAATAATTCAAATCACCATTTACTTCCAAAGTATATTTATATTCTCCGTTAATATATTCTTTGGGACCTCTTACAGGAATAGTGTCATCTTCTCCTACTTTCATTAATGCTGGGCGCAATGCTTTATCTACTGCTTCTTCACTTAAGTTTTCATCTAAAGTGACACCATAATAATTCATTCCCCATATAGGCGTTTGCTCATTTGTATAAACGACTTCTTCTCCCATAAAATTTGTTCCACCAAAATATGTATCATGATAAGTCATTTCACCATTTTTATATTCATAGTCATTAGATCCTTTTCTTGTAGATTCTTGTTTTTTAACATTTTCATTTGCATAGGTTTGTTTTTTTGCTTCAATTAAGAATTCATATAATTTAGTATTCATTCTTTATTCCTCCAATCTTTTTAAAATTAAATACTATTAAATATACTTGATAATAAATTAATATTTTCAATATTATCTATCTTCGGTATATGTATAAAAATCATTTTAGTTTTCAAATTATTTTCCTTTATATGTTTAAGACCATTATAGTAAATATTATTACACAAATAATTCCCAGCATCATTTGAGATAATTACATTATATTTATCTTCCAATCTGTTTTTCAAATAATTATAATCATAATTTGTTTTATAAAAATCATTATTTTTTCCTGTAGTTTCTATTTTTATAGTGTCTTTATCAAGCGATGCTTGTCCAAAGGATACTATTAAATCATAATTATTATTTTTAATTTTACTATTTAATTGTTTAACACTTGTAGTAAAACTATTTCTTAAATATAATTTGTTACAATTATCTGTTTTAATATAATCAAGCAGTATTTTAGATGAATTGGTTTTACCATTAAAGGCTGTATACAAAATATTCATGATAATTACCTCCATTTATTATTAGGGTTTGGCACTCCAACTAGAATTGCGGGAGTAAACTCCCTGTGCTGGCTAAGACAACTTTTTATATATTAAATGACATGAATGACATTGATTAGAGATACAGATCTAGGGTGTATTTCATCCGTCATTCTGTAATTACTGACTGAAAAAAATATTATTTTCAGTTAGTTTTTTTATTTAATATTTCTATTTGGCTTTCAATTCGATCACTTATTTTTTTAATTTCTTTATCATTATCTTTAAGAAAATTTTTAAATATTTTTATTGATTTATTTCTATCTTTTGAATTCATTTTATTGATAAAATCTATTTCGCTATAATCAATTTTTGTGTCCAATTCTTTTAAAATTTTTCTTGATAACAATTCATCTTTATCTCTATTTATCATATCTTCTAAAGATATAAGCGGAGCATTTCCACTAGATATAATAAAACTATTTTGATTTAAAGCTACTTCAATATCTTGTTCATTATATCCCGCTAGTTTTAATAATTCTTCTAAATCTAAATTTAATAAGAAACTAATCTTTCTTAAAGATAATACATTAGGTTTCTTTCTTTCACCTTTTTCTATCTTGGCAATCGTATTATTATCAATACCTGTTCTTCTTGATAGTTCTCTTTGTGATATTCCAATTTTTTCTCTAGCATTTTTAACTACACTTGCTAAAGTTTTATTTTCCATTAAATTACACCTCTTTTAGTCCTCATATGTCCATTTTACCATAGATTTTATTACTAGACAATAATTTTGTGAGTTTTAATCACAAAAAATGTTGACTTAGTCCAAAACTTTTGATAATATATTATTGTGAGCATAACTCACAAATATAATTCCTTTTAATTGGTAATCCATATACATAGATATTTTTATATCTAGAGTCTAGACGAAAGGAGGATAAATGTTATATGGATGCTAGAGATACTTTAAAACTTATTTCAAAGCAATGGTGTAATCTCGATGACTTGATGAAACTTGCTGAAATAGGTAAAAATAATGCAGTTAAACTTAGGCGAGAAATTAAAAATGACCTAATAAATAAAGGTTATACTCTGCCAAATAATAGATTACCAATGATTGAGGTCGTCAATAAACTTAAAATTAATATTAATTATTTAGAAAAGATGGCTAAAGAAAATTTATAGAAAGGAATTATGAATGAAAACTATCGAAGAATTAAAATGTAGTATTGTTGATATTAATTATATTATTGAAAATATGATTCGTGAAAATGGTTTATATTGTTTACTTGGTGAAGCTAAAGTTGGTAAATCAGCAATGGCACTTCAAATTGCAAACAGTGTTGCTAATGGTATTCCTTTTTTAGATTTAAAGACTAATAAAAGTCCTGTACTTTATTTAAGTACTGAATGAATCCTAATGAAACAATAAGTCGTATGAAACTTATGAACTTGAATTTATCAAATGAAGATTTTCTTTATACCTATCCCGAAGATAATATGACACAATTAAGTATTTTAAAGGTAGAAAAAGAAATAATGAACTTTCATGAAAAGTATAATGGCAAACTTGTATTTATTGATATGTTTAATGGTATTAATTTTGGATATAATTATGACCTTAATAACTATCAAGACATGAGTCAAAATATATTCCCTAAAATACGAAAACTTTGTAATGATTATGAAGTTGCTATTATATTAGTTCATCATTTAAATCGTAAAGGTAAATCTTTAGGTAGTACCGCTATAGATACTTGTGTTGATGGTAAGATGGCTATTAAGCAAGATGAAAATATTAAATCAACCTTTTATCTAAAGTATGAAAGTAGAGATTATCCTGGACGAGAATATGTATTAAAAAGAAATGATAATTTAATACTTTCTATTGATGAAATAACCGATGATAAGTTAAATGAAAATCTAATGGCATTTTTAAGATATGCTATGGGTAATAATGAATTTGAGTTTACTATGTCTGATATGATAAGCAAATTAAAATTAGATATTATGCCGTCAACACTTGGTAAATTATTAGCAATTAACAAGAAAGAATTAGAAAAATTAGGACTAATAATTAAATATAAAAACAAATCAAAAAGACTATACACTGCTAAATATGAGGAACCTCTTAATATAGTTCAAAATATTTTTGATGAAGAGGAGGAATGATTATGGCAGTTAAACTATTAGATAAAAACGAATGGACTAAAGATGGCCGTAAATGGATATTTTATGACTATGTAAAGAATTTAGATGGAACTAGAAGGAAATATAAGTCAAAAAAGTTTTTTACTAAAACAGAGGCTTTAAAAGCCGAAAGAGAGTTCTTAACTACTAATACTGAAAAAGCTGATAAAGACCGTAATATGACATTTAAAGATTTATACACTCTCTTTTATGCTTATAAAGAAGATAAAGTAAAGTTTACTACTTTAAAGACTTATAGAGATAGAGAAAAGTTTTTTACAAGTATGGATAATGTTAAATTAAAAGATTTTAATATTGAACACTTTGAAAAATGGAAGAAAGAAATAAATTCTTATGGATTTACAACTAATCATAAGAATCATCTATTTAAATTCTTTAAAGAATTATTAAACTATGCTACTAAATGGTACAATTTTAATTTTACTGCAACTTATAATAAAATGACTAACTTTAATGATCCAAATGAAATACCAAAAGAAATGTTATTCTTTACCTATGATGAATTTAAAAAGTTTATTTCAGTTGAAGATGATATTTTATTTAAAACAATGTATGAAACTTTTTATTACTGTGGATTAAGACGAGGAGAACTTAGAGGCCTAATTTGGAAAGATATAGATTTTGAGAATAGTTATTTAAGTGTAAATAAAAATGTTGTTGCTAATAATAGTGATGATGAAGATAAATTTTATTTAGTAACTACTCCTAAAACTAAATCTAGTATTAGAAATATACCAATGCCTAAAGTTTTACTTGAAGATTTACAAAAGTTATATGAAGTATCTAAAAAACACTATGGTTTTAATAATAGATGGTATGTATTTGGTGATACCGATCCTATAACAAGTGGAAAAATAAGATATAGAAAGAATAGAAATTGTAAGTTAGCAGAAGTTAAACAAATTAGAATACACGATTTTAGACATAGTTGTGCATCACTTTTAATAAATAGTGGTGCCACGATAAATGTAGTTGCAAAATATCTAGGTCATACAAAAATAGATGAGACATTAAATACTTATTCCCATCTATTTAAGAATCAAATGAATGAAATAGTTAATATTATTGACAATTTAAATTGAAATGGGTACCTATTTGGGTACCTAATACATAGATTGAATGACTCTCATTACTCACAAAGCCTTATAAATACAACAAAAATGAGAGTAACATTGTTTTTGTTACTCTCTTCAGGGGGTTTTGGTTGAATACACTCTCACCTTAAAATCGTAAGAGTAAGTATCCACATAGCAGAACTCTGCTATGCTAATTAAATGATATAAAATTTTTTATAAAAAATCAAGTACTTTTTGAAAATTTTATTAAAAAGTTGAAAATTTGCATTTTATTTAATATAATTAAAGAGGAGAAGATTATGAAAGTTGTTAAGAAAAGATTAAGAAAAGATAGAGTATTCTTGCTTGTTTTACTGTTGTTTTTTAGTACTATATTTATATTTAGTGCTTTTAAAGTAATAGAGTGGTTAAGTGATAATAACAATACTGATAAAGTAATAGAGAAAATTAATAGTGATGTTAAAGTTGATGAAGTTAAAGATAATGAAAATACTGAAGTTATAGATGAAGAACCAACTGAGCCTGAAAAGGTAAGTGATTACTTTTATTATATAACTTATCCATTAATTAATGTTGACTTTGAAAGTTTGTTAAAGACTAATAACGAGACTGTAGGCTGGATAAATGTTAATAATACTAATATAAATTATCCTTTTGTACAGGGAATTAATAACACTTATTATTTAAATCATTCTTTTGATAAAAGTTATAATTCTGCTGGATGGGTATTTATGGATTATAGAAATAATAAGGAAATGAATAATAAAAATACTATACTTTATGCACATGGTAGAATTGATAAGACTATGTTTGGAAGTTTATATAAAACTCAGTATCCAGCGTGGTATCAGAATAGGTCTAATCATATTATTAGAATTTCTACACCTAGTGTTAATATGAGTTATCAAATATTTAGTGTTTATAAAATAGATGAAGAGAGTTATTATATACAGACTGATTTTACTAGTGATGACGTTTATTTAGAATTTTTAAATACTATAAAAAAGAGAAGCAAGTATGACTTTAATGTAGTGCTAAATGAAAGTGATAAAATTATTACACTTAGTACGTGTGCTAATGATAAAGAAAGATATGTGGTGCATGCTAAACTTATTAAGAAGAGTGAAAGGTAACTCTTTTTAATTTTTTCTTGACAATTGAGTGCTTGTTCAACTATAATATAATTAGTTGAGTAATAGTTCAACTGAAAGGATGTATAATATGAGTATAAATGAATATAATTGTGACTGTAATGTAATACATGAAAGTGTAGTAAAAGATATAAGAAAGGGTATGCTTAGTGATAAAGTAATAAATGAAGTTGCATCGTTTTTTAAGATAGTGGGAGACCCCACTAGAACTAAGATATTATCTATACTTGACAAGAATGAACTGTGTGTATGTGATATTGCAAATTTACTTAATATGACTAAATCTAGTATAAGTCATCAGTTAAAGACTTTAAAAGAAGCGGGTATTGTAAAATGTAATAGAGTTGGGAAAGAAGTGTATTATACATTAGATGATGAACACGTAAGCGAAGTATTTGAAGTTGCTTTATACCATATTGGACATAAGAAGGAGAAAAAATAATGAAAAAATATAAATATAATATAAATAACTTGGACTGCGCTAATTGTGCAAGAGAAGTTTTAGAGAGTTTAAACGAAAACAAAGACTTCAAAAACGTAATAGTTAACTTTAATACAAAGAAGTTAATTTATGAATCTGATAAAGAGTTTACACTTCCAGAGTTAAATAAACTTGTTAAAGAAGTAGAGCCTGATGCATTTATTACAGACGAAGAAGTAAACATTAAAAAAGAATATCATTTTAGTATATTAGTTGTTGGTGTTATTATTGGACTAATTGGATACTTTGTTAAAATGCCTATATATTTAAAATGGATACTTTACGTAATAAGTTATTCTATGCTGTTATATAGGTGTATAATAAATTCTTTAAAATTATTAATTAAGAGTAAAACAATAAATGAAAATTTACTAATTACAGTTTCTTGTTTAGGTGCACTAGCGCTAAAAAATGTTCTTGAAGGAATAATGGTAATTACATTATATACAATAGGTAAAATACTTGAAGAAAAAGCTATTAATAATTCTAGAAATTCTATAAAAGATTTAATGGATTTGACTGATAAAACTGCTAATATTAAAGTGGGTAAAGAAGTTAAGAATATATTAGTAGAAGATGTTAAAGTAGGAGATATTCTTTTAGTTAAAAAGGGCGAAAAAATTGGAGTAGATGGAATTATTAAGAGTGGAACTAGTTCTATAGATAGTTCTATGCTTACTGGAGAAAGTGAACCTGTTTTTATTAAAGAAGGAGATAAAGTATTATCAGGAATTATTAACTTAGGAGATGTTATATTAGTTAGAGCTACAAGTACATTTGAAGATTCTACTGTAAGTAAGATACTTGAAATGCTTGAGTCTGCAACTGACAAGAAAACAAAAACTGAAACTATAGTTAGTAAAGGTAGTAAAATATATACACCAGTTGTATTAGTACTTAGTATTTTAGTTATGCTTGTTCTTCCACTTTTCGGGGTAAACTTGTCTTCTTCAATTTATAGGGGTCTAACATTCTTAGTAATATCTTGCCCATGTGCGATAGCCATAAGCGTGCCACTTTCTTATTTCACTGGAATTGGTGTATGTAGTAAAAATGGAATATTAGTAAAAGGTAGTAATTATTTAGATAGTTTAAGTAGTGCAAAAAATATAATATTTGATAAAACGGGTACTTTAACTAATGGAACTTTTAAAGTAACAAGTATTGATATAAAGGATGAAGAAAAGACTGATGAGTACAATAAAGATGATATAATGGAAATACTTTTGATGGGAGAAAGTTTGAGTGATCATCCAATTGCTAAGAGTATAATGAGTACTAGTGGTAAATTTTTTGATAATTCTAGAGTTGAGAACTATAAAGAGATTAGTGGTAAGGGAATAACTTTTGTACTTGATGGTAAACAAGTGAGTATTGGAAATAATAAAATAGATGAGTGCACAGAAACAGCAAGTATTCATATGCATATTAACGGAAAACACGTCGCTTCAATATTTATAAATGATGGAATTAAAGAGAATACTAGTAGTGTTATTAAGAATCTTCAAAAAAATGATATTAAGACTTATATGTTTACTGGAGATAAAAAGGATGTTGCTTTAGAAATAGGTGGAATGTTAGGAATTGATGAAATTAAATACGAAATGCTTCCAACTGATAAATTTAAGGCTTATGAGAGTGTAGAAAAAAGCGGTTTAACTATATTTGTAGGTGATGGAATAAACGACGCGCCTGTATTAAAAAGAAGTAGTGTAGGTATCTCAATGGGCAGTGTAGGTTCAGATCAAGCAATTGAAGCAAGTGATATAGTGATATTAAATGACGACTTAGAAAAGATACCACTTGGAATAAGTATTAGTAAATACACTAAACATATTATTAAAGAAAACTTGATATTTGCGATTGGTATTAAAGCAATAATTTTAGTTCTTAGTGTTTTAGGACTTGCTAGTATGTGGCTTGCAGTGTTTGCTGATACTGGGGTAACTTTGTTAACAATTTTAAATACTCTTAGAATTATAAAGAAGTTTAAATAATGTGATTAAAGGCACTTGAAAAATGGTGCTTTTTTTGATAAGATTATGCTGTAATTTATTGAAAGGAGAAACTTTTATGCAAGATTTCTATGTAGAAAAAAGAACTGAGAATGGAATTGAAGATGGATATGTTGCAGTTTCAGTTAGTCAAATAAATTTACTTGCTCAATTTGCAGTAACTTTAAATGTTCCCGAAAATATATTGGCTGAAACAGAAATAGGAATGTATATGGCAAATCTTAGCGAATTTTATTTAAAAAATGATAATGAATTAAAGGACTGCTATGATAAAATAAAAAACGATACATTTGGTAGCCAATTCTTATATGTTAACATAAAGTTGGCATTAATTCAAAAGTTAGTTAAAGATACAGGATTAAATGACAAATTATCTTCATTATATAATAAAACTCTTGTTGATTATAAAAATCAACTTGAATTTAATAATTATGTTTATAAAGAGCAATTGTTAAAAGGTATGGCAATGTAGACTTGAAAAACACATGAAAAAATGATAGAATTATAGATAGAATAAGAAGGTGTGTTAATGAAAGAAAAAACTAAGAAAAAAGTTTTGAAAGTGTCTTTGATGTTAGTTTTGTTAATTGTGTTTGTTTATGTAACATTTAAAACTACATTAGTTGTGATAAGTAATAAATATTTAACCGATATAGGTGACTATAGTACAAATGATAAGTATACTTTTACATATACTGAGCCAGATGAGAGACTTACTTTTAAAAATATAACTATTAGAAATGATTTTAAAGATTATAATGTGTTTAATTCAAGTAATGGAGTAATTTATAACTTAAAGAATGAAGAAACTAAGAGCATGTTTTATATAACTATTGAAGATGATAAGATATTAAAGAATACTAAGATTAAGTCTTATTTAAAGAAAAATAATATTAATAGTTTATATGAAGCAGAGAGATTTCTTTATAAAAATAGAAATGCTAAAAACAGTATATTTACTTCAGTGAGTGATATTATTGCTAAGCAAGAGTTAGTTACTTTAGTTAAACTTTATACAACAAAAACACCTTATATAATTGAAGTAAATGATAATTCATACATTTATAAATTAGGAGATGACATCTATAATTATATGGTGTTTACTGGTGGAAAAATCTATACATTTAGTTTTAATAATAAGAATATTGATAATTTAACTTATGTAAAGGATATAATAAAAACTATTAAAATATATGAATAAACTCTAAAACGGAGTTTTCTTTTTTTGTGTGTTATGGTAAAATAATAAGTATGAAAAAAGTAATAATGTTTATAATTTGTTTGTTTTTGTGTGGATGTAGTAGTGTGAGTTCTAGTAGAAAAGTGTATAACGAGTATGTTGATACTTTAAAGGGCGTTAAAGAAGAGAAAATGTGCCCAGGTATAGAAGTAACATTTAAGATTGATGAAATAACAGAAGACTATATTAATTATTATGCTCTTATAAATAGAAACGGGAATGTTATGAAGAATATAGAAGCACTACTGATTCATGATAAAGAAACAATTAATTCTTTTCCATCAATTGGGATATATGATGAAGATGTATCACTAATTAACGAAGAAGATAAGATTGGTGTAAAGTTGAGTGGATATTTGGAAGTTAATGAGAATACTATATTTAAGCTACTTTTAAAGTATGTAGATAAAGATAATGTAAAGAAAGAATGCTATTATATTTACAATTATCAACATAATTAGACATTAAAAAGTGTTAAATTGAATTTGGTGGAATATATGAGAGTAAAAGTATTTGACGAAGGACATGAAAGAGACTTAGAAAATAAAGTGAATTTGTTTTTAACAACTATACAAAGTAAAAATATTGTTGACATTAAGTTTTCAGTTTCAAATAGTATTTTTGGAAGTGAACAGATATATTGTTTTAGTTGTATGATAATATATGAGGAGTAAATATGAAGAAAAATAGTTTTGTAGAAGGAACATTCATTGCAACATTTGCAATAATAATAGTTAAGGTATTAGGTGTATTGTATGTAATACCGTTTTATAGAATAATTGGAGAAAGTGGTGGTTCTTTATATAGTTACGCATATAATGTGTATAATTTGTTTTTGAATATAAGTACTGCTGGTATACCTGTTGCAATTAGTAAGATTATAGCTGAATATAATACTTTGGAAATGTATGAAGCTAAAGAAAGAAGTTATAAAGTAGGAAGAAATATTATTTTTATGTTGTCTATTCTTGCTTTCTTTGTGCTATTTGTCTTTGCACCTGAAGTTGCTCGTTTGATATTGGGAGAGATTAAAGGGGGAAATACACTAAATGATGTTGCATTTGTAATTAGAAGTGTATCGTTTTGTTTACTTATTATACCTTTTTTATCTGTATCAAAGGGGTATTTACAAGGTCACAACTATATTACTCCATCAAGTGTAAGCCAAGTAATTGAACAAGTTGTTAGAATAGCTGTTATATTGTTTGGTTCATATATTGTGATAAACGTGCTAAATAAAAGTGTAACTTTAGGTGTTGGAGTAAGTGTATTTGGAGCGTTTGTTGGTGGACTTGTAGCATATATTTATATAAAGTGTAAGATTAATAAAAACAAGGATGCGTTTATTAAGAGTGATAAAAGAGATAATGTTACAAATAAGGAAATTGTTAAAAAGATAATAAGTTATGCTCTTCCACTAATAGTGGTTAGTATAGCAACTGATATATATAGTTTAACTGATATGACTTTAGTAGTAAGAACAAGTTATAAATTAGGGTATTCAGCATTAGATGCCGAGACAATTGCAAGTATAATAAGTACATGGGCTCCTAAAATATGTATGATAATAAATGCTGTTGCAATGGGTATGAGTATGAGTTTAATTCCTCATATGGTAAGTAGTTTTGCAAAAAAAGACTTAGTTACTTCAAACCATAGATTTAATGAAGCAATTAGAATAATTGTGTTTTCAACTTTACCACTTGCAGTGGGGTTGTCATTTTTAAGTGAAGGAGTGTATTCTTTATTTTATAAAGAAAATTTATATGGTACTTTAATTCTTAGATATACAGCAATAAGTAGTTTCTTTGCTAGTATATATATGATTATAAGTGTATCACTTCAAAGTTTGAATAAGTTTAAGATAGTTTATGTTAGTAGTGGAATAGGTTTTTTACTTAATGCATTGTTAGATATTCCTTTTATGTATTTATTTCATACACTAGGGCTAGAAGCTTTTTACGGAGCAATTCTTGCGACTATTGTGGGTTATATATTTAGTTATATTTATAGTTTGTTTAAGTTAAAGAAAGAACTAAACTTTAATTATAAAAGTATATTAAAAACCATAAAAGACTCTTTAATACCTACACTAGCAATGATACTTGTGTTATTAGTGTTAAAACTATTTATCAAAATACCTACAAGTGGTATAATGTTAGTGCTTACTCTTATGTTATATGTTATTTTAGGTGGACTTACTTATGTATTTGTGTCATATAAAACTGGATTACTTGAAAGGACGCTAGGAAGAGAATATATAAATAAGATAATCGGTAAATTAAGGAGGAATAAGTAATGTTAAAATTAAGTCATGTCACAAAATATTATGGAGACTTTTTGGCAGTAGATGATTTATCTTTTGAAGTAAAAGATGGAGAGATATTTGGTTTACTTGGTGTTAATGGAGCGGGTAAAACTACTACTTTTAGAATGATTACAGGTTTACTTGATAAGACAAGTGGAAGTATTACTTTTAATGGTAAAAAAATAGATTACTCTGTTACTGATAAATTAGGTTTTCTTACTGAAGAAAGAAGTTTACTTACTAAGTTAACAGTACTAGAACAGGCTAAATTCTATGGTGGATTAAAAGGGATGAGTGACAAAGATATTGAAAGTAGACTAGACTATTTACTTGAAAAATTAGAGATAACTGAGTATAAAAATAAGAAGATAAAAGAGTTAAGTAAGGGTAACTCACAAAAAGTACAGTTTATTATGAGTATAATAAATAGTCCTAAACTTCTTATATTAGATGAACCTTTTAGTGGATTAGATCCGATTAATATTGAGTTATTTAAAAAGTTGATACTTGAACTTAAAAGTGAGGGGACAAGCATAATATTCTCTTCACATAGAATGGAGCATGTAGAGTATTTCTGTGAAAGTTTGGTTATTCTTGTGCATGGTAAAACTGTTTTAAAGGGAAATTTAAAACAAATAAAGGAAGACTATCAAAAGAAGAATATTATGATAGAAGCTGACGCTGATATTGAAGACTTAAAAAATATTAAAGGTGTAGAAAAGGTAGATAAAATAGGTAATACTTTTGTAGTTAGTATAAGTGATAAGAGTTACGTACAAAATGTGTTTAACTATGTGAAGAAGCTAAAGAATGTTACAAAGTTTGTTGTGGAAGAACCTACACTTAATGAAATATTTATTGATAAAGTAGGAGGTACTTATGAGAAGTAAATTATCTCTTTTAATTAAAGATGGATTAAATAAAAAAATTAATACTAAATGGTTTAAAGTTATCAACATAATTTTATTAGTTGTTGTTGTAGCTTTGTTTAATATTGATAGTATCATTAAATTTTTTGGAGGAGACTTTGATGAGGAGACTACTATTTATGTTTATGATAATACTTTAAAATATTATGATGCGTTAAAGACAGTGTATGACAGTACTAAGCTGCAGTTAACTAGTGAAAGTGCAGAGATTAAAAAAGGTGAAGGAAACTACAAAGATGAAGTAGAGAAGATTAAGAAAGATAAGAAAGGTGATATAATTGTTGTTATAAATGATTTACATAATGTTGAAGTTATTTCTTTTGATTATGTAGATGCACTTACTATACAAGTTTTGAATGCAAGTATAGAAAAGGTTAAAACAAGTATAGCTCTAAGTGATAGTAATATTACACCTGAAGAGTTAGCTAAAATATATGAGCCAGTTAATATCAAAAGAACTTATTTAAATGAAGAACTAGATGAAAACTACGAATTAGTTAATACTATAGGAAATTTAGCAATTCCAGTGTTTATAATGCCTTTCTTCTTCTTAATTCTTATGGTAACTCAAATGATCGGAGCTGAGATAAATGAAGAAAAGACAAGTAAAAGTATGGAGATTATTGTTACTAGTGTAAGTCCTAAAATACATTTTATGTCTAAAATGATAACATCTAACCTTTATGCAATTATTCAGTGTGTGTTGTTTGTTATTTATTTTGGTATAGGTGTTTTAGTAAGAAGAATAGTAACAGGTACTTCTTTAACAGGAAGTTTAGGAGAGAGTACTACTAAACTATTAAATGCTTTTGTTGAAAGTGGGATGCTTAGTAATATACTTAAATGTTTACCATTTATAATTATAATGATATTACTTAGTTTCTTTGCATATTCACTACTTGCTGGAATACTTGCATCTATGACAACAAGTCAAGAAGACTTTCAACAACTTCAAACACCAATGATGATGCTTATAATGGCAGGGTACTTCTTAGCAATAATGGCGAGCACTTATGAAAAGAGTACATTTATTATAGTAATAAGTATGATACCATTTATATCTTGTATATTAAGCCCAGTGTTGTTGTTCTTAGGACAAATCACAATAGTACACGTTCTTATTTCAGTAGGTTTGTTACTTCTTGTAATATACTTGCTATTAAAGTATGGCCTAAGAATTTATAAAGCAGGAATACTAAATTATAGTTCAAGTAATTTATGGAAGAAAATGTTAGAGAGTGTAAAAGTAAAAGATTAAAATTTAGTCTTTTCTGTTAGCGTGGTGGAATGGTAGACACGCACGCTTGAGGGGCGTGTGAACATAGTTCGTGAGAGTTCAAGTCTCTTCGCTAACACCATTAAAGAATCTGGTTGAACTTTGGTTCAATTTACTAATAAATATCAATTCTAGAAATGGAATTGATTTTTTGTTGTGTGAAAGAAGGGGATGATTTTGAAAGATAATATGTAAAATTTGTTTCAAACATCAAAAACTATGATATAATATATAATTAATGAAGGAGGTTTATTATGTTTGGAAAGAAAAAACAAAATAAGAAGAAAGAGTCACTAAATTTTAAAAGCGATAATTATAAAATGAATGATAATTATGTGACTAATAATTTAGTAGTTGCTAATTTAGAATATATATTAAGTGAACCAACACCATACGGACCAATGGTTAAACAAACAAAACAAAAATATATATTTGAATTATTAAATGAAAATGGAAAAATCAGATATAGAGAAATATTTACTGGATTTGTAGCCGATGCTGAGGAAAGTCATTATTTTGATTTACCATATGTTGTAAATATTGTCTCTTTGAAAGAAGAAGTTCCAGATGTTGCTGATAATATTCCAAAATATGGATTATTATTGGTATTAAATGAGGTTAATACTAAAAAAAGATTAAAAACTCTAAAAAAATAATTATAATTAATAGTGGCAATAAATATTGCTACTTTTATTTTATATATAGAGTTGGTATTTATTAGTTGTTCTTTATAGATATAAGTGTTCAAAATAGGCTTTTGTATCGCATCAAATTAATAAATGCAATATTAAAAAAATTTTATTTGTTTTAAAGATAGGTTTATTAAATAAAAGTGGTAAAAGTGGCAAAAATATTCAATGGATTATATAAAAAAACTACTTTTAAAGTAAGTTAAAGTAGTTTTTTTCTTATTTAATAACTTCTTTTAATTAAAGATAATTTTTCACATTCTTTTATATCATTTGTAGAATAAATTTGAGAATATTCAAACTTATCTTGTTTATTTAATTTTAAAAGTTCTTTTAACATTTTTAATTTGATAATTAATATTTGCTTTCTTTTCAAATGAGTTAATTGTTGTCTTTGTAATTGTAATTCTTCTTTAAGTTTATCTAGTTCACTTTCAATTGATTTTATTTCTTTTTGTTTTTTCTTGTGATATTCATATGATTTAAGTTCTATTGGTAATACAGTTGGTAAACTAATGCCCATACTAAATAATGTTGTAGTTAATGCTAAATTGATATCATATTGATAGAATGTTGAAGTTACTAAAAATGGATTACTTTGAGTAAGACATGCAATGATAATAGGTGTAATGACTATAGATGTAGTAATTACAGCATAAACATTGTATGGAATATATTTTTTTCTGAAATTTTTGTATTCCTCTTTTTTCTTGGTTAACTCTTCAATTCTAATTCTAAGAGTAGAAATCATATTTTCTTTAGCAGAAATTTCATTCATATTTTTAAGAATCTTAAATTCATCATTATCTAAATTCATAATAACCTCCCTGTGAGTTAATTATAACATGTTTTTCAAAAATTGTCATTATGTATTCCAGTTGTAGTAAATGCACATCCTGGAAGAACTGACGCGAATGGGTGTCATTACTGTAGAACTAACTGTGCAAAATGGGGTTTAAGTAATGGGGAATATCATTGTCATAATAATTCTAGTAGTAATACCGAAACTATAGTCAAACAAAAAAGTAGTGATAACTCAATAAAGTCTATAATAATAGATGGTGAAAAAATAACTATAAGTGAAAGTATGATATATCAAACTACCAAAGATAAACTAGACATTATAGTAATACCAAATAGTGAATATGCTGAACATGAAATTGATAATACAAGTTTGAGTGTTGGAGAAAACAATATCACTATAAAAGTTACTGCAGAGAATGGTAGCGTTAAAAAATATAATTTAAAAGTTATTAGAGAAGAACTAAGTAACAATACTAATGTAAGTATAAAGGTTGATAATGAAGTAATAGATTTTAATGTAGATAAGCCAAATATAACAGTTAGTTCTGAAACTGAAAATTTAGATTACTCATATATACTTGAAGATAAAAACTCTACATTAAAAGTAACAGGTGACAAAAATTTAAAAACTGGAGAAAATATAGTAACTTTTACAGTTACTTCACAAGATAATGCACAAAAAGATTATGTTTTAATAGTGAATAAATCTGAAAATATTGGTGCTGTGGTTTTTACAATTGCAGTTTTGTCTTTAGCAGGTGTTGCAGGCTATAAATATCAAAAGAAAAAGAAGATTAGTAATGTTTCTAACTATTAAACAACCTGTCTTGCATATTATCAGAGTTATCCAAGTACATTTTGTATAGTTTATAAATTTCTGTATCTTTATAACTAACTTCTTTAAAATTATCATTTAAATCTAAAATTTTACCATTTCTATAACTTATTAAAATGGGCGAATGAGTTGATATAATAAACTGACTTCCTTTTTTTACAAGTTCATCTATTAAACATAATAATGAAAGTTGTCTTTGAGCCGATAAGGCGGCTTCTGGTTCGTCTAAGATATATAAGCCATTCTCAGTAAATCTGTTTTGTACAAGTTTTAGAAAAGCTTCTCCATGTGAGTATTCATGCAAGTTTCCACCATACGACTTAAATAAACTATAAAAGTCATCTTCTTTGACAAGTCTTTCAACTTCAGTAGAAAAATTATAAAAACTTTCGGCTCTTAAAAAGAATTTAGTCCTAGGTTTGTTATCAATTTTAATTTTTAAGTAATCTCTCAAATTAGAAGTAGTGTCATTTGTTTCATACATAAAGTTTTCAGTACCACCTTCTTTAGGTAGTCCTAGATTTACAGCAATTGCTTCAATAAATGTTGATTTACCAACACCATTTTCTCCAACAAAAAATGTAACTGGAGAATTAAGTTTAAGTTTTTCAAAGTCCTTAACAATTGGAATGTTAAAAGGATACTTGTCATAATTATCAATTTTGTCTCTATCTAAAATTATTTCATTAATCATAAGTTTACTATTCATAACTATTCACCCTTAAAACCATATTAGCACGAAAAATATAAAAAATCTATATAAATAGTTTAAAATGTGTTATACTTTTGTAAGAGGTATAAAAATGAAAATAAGTGAACCAAAAATTAAAAATTGTGAATTATCTTCTTTTAGTGAATGCATTAAAAATGAGAAATTTAATAAAGTAAAAATTAGGGAAAATAGTAGTATAGTACTTGATTTAACTGATTATACATTTGACGAGTGTGTTTTTGAAAATATAGATTTTTCTAATATAGAAATAAGCGATATATCTTTGATGGATGTAAGGTTTATCAATTGTGATTTATCTAATAAGAGGTTTAATGATACGTTTTTAACAAGAGTTATATTTGAAAATTGTAAATTAACAGGTCTTACTTTTATTGACTCACATTTAAAAGATATCAAAGTCATTTCTTCGGTCGGTTTATATTTGAATGTTGCAGGAACAAATATAAATAATATTGAAATAGAAGACAGTGACTTAACTGAGGCTACATTTAATATGAGTACTTTAAATAATGCTGTTTTAAATAATGTTAATCTAACAAATCTGTTTTTTTAGGGTGTAATTTAAGGGACGCTAACTTTAGCACGTCTATAATTAACGGGATTAGTTTTGATGTCAAAAGTTTAAATGGAATAATAATAAACAGAATGGATGCTGGTAATATTGTGTCAATGTTTAATGTGAAAGTGAGGGACTAAAGTGACTAAAGAGGAAGTGTATAATTTTATAAAGAGCAAGAATATATGGTATGAGATTACTGAACATAAAAGAGTGTTTACTATGAATGAGTTAGATGATATTATTTTGCCGTATCCAGAAGCTGATGCGAAAAACTTATTTATTAGGGATGACAAGAAAAGAAACTATTATTTAATTACGGTAAGTGGTAAAAAGAAAGTAGATTTAAGTGTTTTTAGAGAAAAATATAATACTAGAAGACTTAGTTTTGCAAGTGAAAATGATTTAATGGAAATATTAAAATTAACCTCTGGAAGTGTAACACCTTTAGGATTATTAAATGATAAAGAGAATCTAGTTAAATTTTATTTAGATAGTTATTTTATAAATAAGTGTGATAAAATCGGAATGCACCCATGTGACAACTCTGCAACTTTATGGCTTAAGACTAGTGATTTAATTAGTATTTTAAAAGAGAATGGGACTATAGTAAATATAGTGGATTTGTAACTCAACTCAAAGTTTAGAAAACTAAACTAATGCTTTATAGAAATTTTTATAAAAATATATTATTATACTATAAGGAGGAAAGATTATGAAAAAGAAAGTATGTTATGTATTAAGTTTATTAATTTGTTTGGTATTGGGAGGTATATCTAGTTATTTTATTTTTAACAATAGTAAAAGCCCATTAAAAGAATTACCACTTCCAGAAGTTACTGGTGGAGAAAGAGGGACTCTCGGAATAGACAAAAATATTAATGAAGAAACATTAGACGAGTACTTAGGTAGAGAAGACGTGGTATATAGAGATATGAGAATGCTTAAAGATCCAGGAAATTATGAAGCAATTGGAGGAGACTCATATATTTCAGGTTTTGTTAAAGGTTTTGAAGTAGTGCCTTATCCATATTTAACTGAAGTAAAAGGTTTACCTGAAATAGTAGGAGAGTCATATACTGGAAAAACATTATTTAAAGAAGTGGATGGAAAGTATGTTGCTAACTATGAAGAGTCAATCGAATACTTAGAGTATTATTTTCCAAAAGATAAAGTAATCTTCTTAATGTGTGGAGGTGGAGGTTATGCTGGCATGACTAAAAATCTTCTAGTAAGTTTAGGCTGGGATGAAAACAAAATTTATGATGTTGGTGGGTACTGGTATTATAATGGTAAAAATAATGTACAAGTTAAAACTATTAAAGATGGTAAGACTACATATGACTTTTGGAAAGTTACTTATCATGATATAGATTTTAAATCATTAACTGAGGTAAAATAATGAAAAAGATAGTAGTAATAGTGCTAAGCGTATTCTTATTAACAGGTTGCTTTAGTAATAAGACTAATCAAGATGATGGTACAAAACGAATATATTTAACAAGTAGTTATTATAATAAGGGTGAGTTTATAAAAGTAGACGATTTAACTACTTTAGAAAGTGATACTTATGTATTATTTACTTACAATAATTTTTGTAATTTAGCTGTTTCATGTGATAAGATTTTTGAAAGTTTTATGAAAAAATATAGTATTGATTTTATTTCAATTTCATTTGATAAATTTAAGAGTACTTATTTATATGAAACTGTGAAGTATGCACCTTCTATTATTATTGTGAAAGATAAAGAAATAGTTAGTTATTTGGATGCTAATTCGGATGAAGATTTAGATAAGTATCAAGATGAGGAAGCTTTTGAAAGCTATCTTAATAAGTATATTTACTTTAATGATAAAGATTAACGAATGTTGGTCTTTATTTATTTTTAAAAGCATGATAAACTAGTATTGTGAGGTGGATTCATGAATTTAAAAATGATTTTGACTAGTGAAAATGTAAGTAATGAAATATTAAATAACTTAGATTATTTGTTAACAATTATTCCTGAAATAAAGCCTATGATAGGGTTTGACCAAAAACATCCACATCATAATTTAGATGTATTTATTCATACTTTGAAAGCTTTGAAGAGTTCTAAAAATGATTATATTATAAGACTTGCTTTGTTATTTCATGATATTGGAAAACCACTTTCATGTGTAGAAGAAGATGGAGTAAGGCATTTTCCAAATCATCCAGTAATTAGTGAAATGATTACTAGAAAAGTTTTAACTAGACTCAATTATGAAGAAAGTGTTATTAATGAAGTGTGCTATTTAGTAAAATATCATGATACACCTATAACTATGGAAGATGTGGAAAAGGACTATGATTTACAACTCAAAAGGTATGAAGTACAAAGGAGTGACACACTAGCGCATAACCCACTTATGAATTCTAAAAGAATTTCTTATTTAATAAAAACGAAAAAACTGTTTAAATAAAAAATATAACAAAATCGTATATCTTTCTTGTTATATTTTTTATTTATTTTCAATTTTTATAAATTCAGTTGTTTTAAGTTTGGTAAGATTTTCATCATTTTCCAATATTTTTAATTGTTCTATGGCTATTTTATTTAGTTTTTCTAACCTAGTGGGTTTCGCTATTTTATCATTAATCATTGTGGCATTTATGGTTTCTAAATTACATAAAACTAAAAGTTGTCTGATATCAGCGTAGTCTCTTTGGTTTCCTTTTAATCCTGAATTTTTATCTTTCCATTCTTTTGCTGTCATACCAAATAAAGCAACATTTAGTAAATCTGCTTCAGTAGAATATGCGTGTTTTTTCTGATTATCTGTAACTAAATTAGGGACTATTGATTTTTTTATTGCATCGGTGTGTATTTTATAATTTGCCTTAGATAATATTCTACTTGCATTCCAGTCAATTTTTTCTTGATATGCTTCATTTCTTTTTAATCTTTCAAATTCTTTGATTAAATATAATTTGAATTCTGGACTTAACCAACTTGCAAATTCTAATGCAATATCTGAATGAGCAAATGTACCAGCACTATATTTCCCACTACTAGGAATAATACCTATTGCATTAAAATCCTTTTTCCATCTACTTGGTGTCATGGTGAACCTATTATATCCTACTTCTTCAATTTTAATTCTGTGTGATTCCACGGAATTAAAATTTTCATTATTTAATTCTTCCCATAAACTATAAAATTCAAAAGAATTTTTGTTTGACATCCAATTTCTTATTACACCGGATGGGTCAGTGGGATTTGCATACTTTGCTAAATCAGTTAATGAAATATATTCTTCATTTCCAATTCTCATAACACTTATTTTTTCATTATTAACATTCATTTCTGTTTTAATCAAATTATCTTTCATGCATTCCTCCTTTCCTTTATAATAAACTTATAGAAAAGTTAAAGTTCAATTTTGGTTACCCCAGCAAGATTCGAACTTGCGAATGATGGAGTCAGAATCCATTGCCTTACCACTTGGCTATGGGGCAGTCACATTATTAATTATACTTTTTAAATCTAAATTTGTAAATACTTTTTATGATAATTTAAAAACCTGGACGAGCCAGGCTTCTTGTGTGTTGAACACATTTGTGAATATTTATCCCTCTCGGGACAACAATAATATACCAAATTATTTAGTAAAAGTAAAGTGTTTTTATGAAAAAACTATGATTTTTGTGATTTTTCTTTGATTTTCCCACAAATATATACAAAACTTACTATGATAACTGAAGTTACTAGTAATATGAAAGGCGAGTAAGCATACATATTTTTATACTTATTTATATAGTTTTCATATGGTATTAAATAAATTATTACACCTATAAGTGAAGTTATAATTAACCCCATAACAATATATTGCTTTTTTTTAGTTTTGATATTGAATACTTCATAAAGTCCTGTTTTAATAGTTTGTAAGTTGTATTGTAAACTTAAAGTCATAAATAATACCCATATTAGAATATTAATGTTTTCTATATTATCAAGAAAACTAAACATATTTATAGTTTTTAATACTTCATAACTAGGAAAAGTAAATAATATACTTACATCAATTCCAAGAACACCAATGATACAAAGAAATATTATTGATACACAGATAGTATTAACGATATATCCAATTAATATGCTTTTTTTAACCTTTTCTTTATCAACTATGTTATCTTTTGGAATAACAAGAAGGCTCAATATGGGAACAACGCATAGCATTGAAAACATAATTGAACTTTTAGATATGTGGATGAAATCATTATTTAGAAGTGGTAATAAATTACTAAAGTCTACTTGTCTAATAAGAGAAAACGCATTATTAAAATATAAAAATGCACCTATAAAAACACAGAATGTGCTAAGTCTTGCAAGAGTATCTATATCATATATCGTTGAATATATAACAGGTAATATTAATATTAATGTGATCAAACTATTAGGTGTTTCAGCAAGAAACTCTAAAGATATAAATGTGGAGTATCTCCAAAATACAAATACTGCAAAGATAAACATAAATATTAGAATTATTATAACTATAATTTTACTTAAAAACTTAGGAAAAACGTAATCTATTTTTTTAAATAGACTGTACTCTGGAAGAAAATCAAATATTTTAAAGAATAGAAAGATTATTAGAAGTCCAAGAAGAAAACCTATAAACATACTTATAAATATACTTGTTTTTGCAGTAACTAGCATATATGGAATTAAAGTACCTGGTAGCATTGCATTAATAATACATATAAAAATAAAAGTAAAACTTAAACTACTTAGTTTGTAATTTGTCATAAGTCACCTCTTAAATTCCCTTGTTTATATAGTGATACATCTATCTTGTATGTTAAATTTAGTTTATTTAATCCTTCTTTGTTCCAGTCTTTATTATTAAAGTCAAAATAGTTATAGTTATTTTTATATATGTAGTTACCAAGTCCTAGAAAGTCATAGTTATATCGTTTACTTTTATTAAAGGACTTATTAATATAACTTTCAACTTCTTTTTCAGCTTTTTTGCTAATACTCTTTAATACATTTGTATCACTTAAATTGTCTTTACAGCCATAATAAACAATTTCGGCACCAATACTTCCCTTAACATTAATTGTGTCTACATCTAACTTGCTAATTAGTTTCATTTTACTTTCTAGAGTTTCAATAGTAAAGTAACCTCCGTCACACTTGATTGTCAAAGTTGCATTTTTAATTTTGTTTCTCAAGAAGTTTACTCCTTTTGTTTCTTCATCAGTTAATTCTATTACTTCTTTGTCTTTAAAAAATACCATGTTTTTTACTTCAACATTGCTTTCACTTTTTGAGTCTTCAAGACTTTTGTTTTCACTACTTTTAGTAGTATCTTTTATATAAACATTTGGAAATATTGTATCTTTTCCTTTTTCATAGTAATTGTTTATTAATTCTCTTACATGAAGACTGTTAATTCCACCATATCTGGTTTCACTGTTCATTATAGCATCATATAAATTATTTGCAGAGTTTGTATCAAAATGACTTATACTAGACAAAATATCAATGCTTTTATTTTCAGTAGATGTTATAATTAGAAAATTTAAAGATAGTCTAGTGTCTCTAACAAGAAAATCCATTATTTCATCAAGTCCATCAGTTAAAACGCTTTGGTCTAAAAAAACATAATCAACATCAGCTAAAAAGAAAATTTTACTTGTTTTTTTATTCATACTTCTTGCTGCTTCAAATATGGTTTTACCTTGTCCACTTATAACTGTAATCGGACTTTTATTAAGACCACTTTTTTCACTATCTAAAACATTTACTAATTGAATGTCTAAATTATATAAGTCACCATCTTTGCTAATCCCCATAGCGCTTACGATGCCGAGCTCGTTAAGTTCTTTATAGTTATAACAACCTGTACAAACAAAAGTTAAAAATATTAGTAAAATAACTTTTTTCATAAATTACCCCTTTCTAAAGATATTCTTTTTAGTTACATAGCTAGGTCTCTTATTTAATGATTTAATATCTTTTCTTAAAATAGCATTACCTTGTTCACTAAACATGAAAGGAAAAATTGGAACGGTGTAGGGTTTATTAAATGTTTTGATACTACATAGATTTATAACGAGAAAAAGTATACCCATAATAAAACCAATTATTCCAAATAATCCAGAAATAAACATAAGAAAATATCTCCAAAATCTAATACTTCCTTGCATATCATAATAAATAAATATTAAACTGCTTATTGAACTAATAGCGACTACGATTACCATGATGGGGGAAATTAAGCCAGCACTTACTGCTGCATCTCCTAAAACTAAAGCACCTAGAATACTTAAGGAAGCACCACGATTGTTTGGAGTTCTTGCATCTCCCTCATATAATAGTTCAAATGTAAATAAAAGGATAAATGCTTCAATAATTATTGGAAAGGGGACATTACTCCTTTGCATAGAGAAGTTTATTAATAAGTTTACTGGAAGAATTTCAGGGTCGTATGATGTTATTGCTATAAAGAAAGCTGGGGTAACAATAGCTAAAATAAATGCAAGAAGTCTAATAACTCTCATGAATGTTGAAAAGAAAGGTTTATGATAATAGTCTTCACTGTTTTGAAAAAAATCTACAAAGAATGTAGGGCATACTATTACACTTGGAGAGTTTTCCATTGTAACTATTACTCTTCCTTCAAGTAAATATCTTGATGCATCATCTGGTTTTTCAGTGTACATTAAAGTTGGAAACAATGTTTTATTAGAACAATCTATGTAATATTTTAAATAGTTAACATCCATTACACCATCTACATTGATATTTTTTAATTTTGAATAAACTTCATTAATTAACTCATCTTCACAAATATTGTCCATGTATAAAAGTCCTACTTTGCTTTTCCCTTGCACGCCTAGAGTAAGTTCTTTTATTAGCAGGTGTTCACTTTTAACCCTTTTTCTAATAAGACCTAAATTCTTTTGATAGTTTTCAGTAAATGAGTCTTTAGGTCCACGAATAACTGGTTCGCTTGTTGGTTCAGTTACGCCTCTATCTAATTCGGCCCTTGTTTCATATGCAATGCAAGTACTTTTGTAAATTACTAAAGTAAATCCACTAAATAGTAGTTCATATAGTTTTTTTTCGTCAGTGATACATTTAAAGTTGATGCTCGGTATATATTCACTAATGTCTTTTTTTAAGTTTTCAAGCACCTTATTACCAATGATACTTTTGTTACTAAAATATTTTAATATAAAATCATTTATTCTGTCTCCACTACTTACACTTTCATTTGATACCACGTATACATGCTTAAAAAGCCCAATGTTGATTTTTTTGATTATCAAGTCAGGCATGTTTTCTTTTAATTTATATAAGTTTTTAATTATATCTAATGTATTCATATTTCTATTATTGTCAAACTTTACCAAAATATACTTTTTGAAAATGACATAGCAAAACTTTTGAAAACGACATAGTAAAATTCCTGAAAATGACATAGTAAAATTTAAATTCATAGACAATTATGACTTTTTTTGATAAAATTAAATTAAAGAAGGTGTTAAAGATGAATATAAATAAATTAAGGCAAAAATTATGTTTAATGTTTAGTATAGATAATGTTAATAAAATGTTGCTTTATAGTATAATTAATGAAGAGTTTTTAAATTTTTTAGAAGAAATTAATTTTGAAAATATACCAAATTTGTGTGACATTGTATATAAAAAAGAATTAGAGATAATAAAAAAAATTGAGCAAACTAGAAACTATGATTACATTATAGAATTAGAGAATTATTTTAGCATTATTGAATTAATAACAGAAAACAGCAAATTTTCTAACGATTTAATAAATGAGTTAAAAGAACGTTATGGATCAAATTATTTAGTTTCTTTAGAAGAAATAGACGGGATTAATGAAAGTGAAGATACACTTATAAAAAAATATTTCTTTATAAAGGAATATCAAGAAAAACAAAATTTTTTAGGAAGAACAGTTTTAGAAAAACTACTTAATGAAATATCATGTCCTTATCCTGAAAATTATACTTTTTATTTTGAAAAATTAAGAAATAAACAAATACTTAATATAGAAATATTATCTCTTCTTTATAGCATTTTTCCAAAAGAACAGTTAACTCTTTTAATTGGTGGAAAAGCTTATGGGTTAGCTTGTCTTTATAGCTTAGGTTTTAAAATACCTCTTACATATGTTATACCTACAAACATAAATATAGATGCATCTGTACTTAACATATTAAATAAAAATATCAGATATTCAGTAAGAAGTTCATGTGCAGTGGAAGATGGAGATAAATACTCTTTTGCAGGAATGTTTGAAAGTTATTTAGATGTTTCATATAATGATTTACTTTATAATATAAACAAAGTAAAAGATTCAGTTAATTCTGAAAGAGTTAGAAACTATATAGAAAAAAATAAACTTAAAAATGGAGAAATGGCTGTTGTTATAAATGAGTATAAAGAAGTTACTTGTTCAGGTGTATGGTTTGGAATAGATGTTAATAAAGGCATTTATGAATATGTAAATGATGTTGGAGAAAAATTAGTATCGGGAGAACAAACAAGCACATGTGTAGAGTTTAAAGAAAATGATAACACATTACTATGTGGTATAAATATTGGAAAAACATTTATAAATATTCAAAAATCTTTGGGTAATTTATGTGATTTAGAATGGGCTATTATAGATAATAAACTTGTATTATTACAACTTAGAAGTATTACAAAGCAAGTTAAAATTAATTTGATTAATAAGACTAGTAATGGTAATTTAATAACTGGTCTAGGTGTATCTCCTGGTGTTTATGAAGGAAAACTCGTTTATTTGAAAGATTTTAAAAATGTAAATAATTTTGTAGAAGGCAGTATTTTACTTGCAGAGAAAACTGATGTAAGATGGATGAATATCTTGGAAAAAGTAGGTGGCTTAGTAACTCAAAAAGGAAGTTTACTATGTCATGCTGCAATTATTGCAAGAGAACTTAATGTTCCATGTATTACAAAAATTAGTAGTTTAGATTTTGAAAAATTAAAAAGCGCTACTGAGGTAAAAATCAATGGAGAAGAAGGCACGATAGAAATATGGAAGTAATTATAACAAAATTAAATCATGAAGGAAAAGGTATTACTAAAATAGATAATAAAATTACATTTATTCCAAATATACTTGTTAAAGAAGTGGCAGATATTGAAATAACTAAGGAATATAAAAAGTTTAATCTAGGAAAAGTTAAAAAATATATAAGTACTTCAGATAATCGTGTTGTTCCTGCTTGTCCATACTACGGAGTGTGTGGTGGATGTAATATAATGCATATGTCTTATTGTGCTCAACTAGATTTTAAAAAAGATAAAGTAAAAAACATATTAGAAAAATATGCAGGAATAGTAACTGACTTAGAAATCGTACCAAGTGATAAAGTACTAAACTATAGAAATAAAGTAACTTTGCATATTAGCAATAATAAAATAGGTTATATGAAAGAAGGGACAAACGAAGTAATTAATATTGAAAAGTGTTTATTACTTGATGATAAATTAAATGAAGAAATAGATAACATCAGCGATAAATCAAGCGATAGTTATGTAATCAGGACAAACGGTAGTGATGTAATCAGTAATGAAAAGAACGGGTATTTAATAATGAATATCAATGATTATAAATTTAGAATAGATATTAAAAGTTTCTTTCAAGTGAATTCTTATATTTGTGGTCTTTTATTTAAAGAATTAGAAAGTAATTTAGATACTACTAACAATGTGCTTGACTTATATTCAGGTGTTGGAACACTTAGTATCGTATCTTCTAAAAAGGCAAAAAAAGTATTGTCTATTGAAGTAAATAAGAACTCTTATATGAATGCAGTTGCAAATCTAGAGTTAAATAACATTGATAATGTGGACTTCATGTGTGGAAAAGTAGAAGATTTAATAGATAAAATTAGTGTTAAACCAGATGTAATTATAACTGACCCACCTAGAAGTGGTATGGACAAAAAGACAATAAATGTAATTAAAGAATTTTTACCAAATAAGATTATCTATATTTCATGTGAGGCAATGACACTTGCAAGAGATATTAAACTACTTAGTGAAGAATACACTTTAAATAAAGTAAAATGTTTTGATATGTTTCCGAATACTTATCATGTTGAGACGTTCTGTGTGTTAGAAAGAAAATTTTAAAATAAGTTAGAAAATTATATAAAATATATCTACATTTTAAGTGAGCAAAACTCACTTATTTTTTTAATATCTTGACTGAACTATAACATTTTTTAGAAACGTTAAATATTTAATTGACGAGCGAACATATATGTGTTAAAATTGAAATGTAGTTACAATTATACTTAAAGATGAAGAGATTATATTTAAATAAGTTTTTTATAAATACAACTTCATTATAATTTATAAAATAATAGTAAAAGGATGTGAGATATATGAATGAAAGTAACATACTACTATATGAAACTGATGATGGTAAAATTAATGTAGATGTAATATTGAAAGATGAAACAATATGGTTAACTCAAAAGAGTATAGCAGATTTGTTTGAATGTAGTTCTGACAATATTAGTTTACATTTGAAAAATATATTTAAAGAAAATGAGTTGGATAGAAATTCAACTACCGAGAAAATCTCGGTAGTTCAAAAAGAAGGAAAGCGTAATGTTAATAGGAAATTAGAATTTTATAATTTAGATGCTATTATTGCAGTCGGATATAGAGTTAATTCTAAAAAAGCAACTAAATTTAGAATTTGGGCAACAAAGATATTAAAAGATTATATGATTAAAGGTTTTGTAATAGATGTAGAAAAAATGAAAAATGGACCTAAGTTTGGAAAAGACTATTATGAAGAATTGTTACAAACTATAAAAGAAATCAGACTGAGTGAAAGAAGGCTGTACCAAAAAATTACAGATGTATTTGAAACGACAAGTATTGATTATAACAAAGATTCTGAGGAAGCATATACATTCTTTAAAATAGTTCAAAATAAGTTGCACTATGCTATTACTGGTAAAACTGCAGCTGAGCTTATTTACGAAAGAGTTGATAGCGAAAAAATACATATGGGACTTACTAGTTGGAAAAATAGTCCAAATGGTAAAATAATGAAATATGATATTAGTATTGCCAAAAACTATTTAGAAAAAGAAGAGTTAGATAAATTAAACGATTTAACAAATCTTTTTCTAGATGTAGCAGAAACAGAAGCAAAAGAGCAAAAGGTTATGTTTATGAAAGACTGGATTGAAGTTGCAGATGATTTATTAAAATATAGAAAAAAGAAAGTCTTAACTAGTTCAGGTAAAATATCTCATGAACAAGCTCTTCAAAAAGCTTTAAATGAATATGAAAAGTTTAGAGTAAAGCAGGATAAAGAATATGTATCAAGTATGGATGAAATGTATAAAAGGTATTTAGAAGAAAGTAAAAAATAATATAAAGGAGATGAAATAGTGGCGACAATTGAAGATTTTAGTAAGTTAGATATAAGGGTAGGAACTATAATTCAAGCAAAGAATTTTGAGAAAGCAAAGAATCCTGCTTATCAATTGCAAATTGATTTTGGAGAAAGTATCGGAATAAAAAAGTCTTCTGCACAGATAACAGATTTATATAAAGCAGGTGATTTAGTTGGAATGCAAGTTCTTGCTGTTGTTAATTTTCCACCTAGACAAATTGCTGACTTTATGTCAGAAGTATTAGTACTAGGCACATATAGCGATGGTGGAGTTGTTTTAATAAAGCCAGATAAAGAAGTACAAAATGGAGATAAGTTGGGGTAAATATGAGTAAGTATGAGAAGTTATGGAAATATATAAAAGATAAAAAGGAAGACAAATATGTATTAACATATGATAAGATAAATGAAATATTAGGTTTTTCAATAGACCATTCTTTTTTAACATATAAGAAAGAATCAGTTGGCTATGGCTATAAAGTTGATAAAATTTCATCGAAAGAAAAGAAAGTTTACATTAGTAAAATTAATTAATGCTATTAAAAGTAGCATTTTTTTCATGTGTAAAACTATCAATTTTTAAATTTTTATAATATAATTAAATCACAAAGGAAGTGAAAATATGTCGTTCGGTCAAAAACTAAAAGAAATAAGAAGTAGGTTTAATATAAGTCAAGAGAAAATGGCAAATTTGATTAATGTATCTTGTCAAGCTATAACTAAATGGGAAAGTGACATAGGAATGCCTGATATATCAAACTTGGAAACTATATCAAAAACGTTTAATGTTACAATTGATGAGTTATTAAGTAAAGAAGATTTACCAAAGTTAGTTTATCAAAAGGAATTAGATAAGACAAAATATAAAAATAAAGTAGATGCATACTCTAAAGTGTTAAAAGAGTATTATTCTGAACCATGGGAAATTTATGTGCTTTCTGTGAGTAAAAAACTAAACATAATCGAAAAAGTATTAGATTTGTTTACAGGGGGAGACTATAATTTAATTAAAGATGCGAGTGATTTATCTCCTTACTACTTAGTTAAAAAAGATGATACATCATTATTAGTAAATATTAAAGACTGGACACTTTTTGTAATAGAACTACCAACAAATACTAATAATAAAAAATTTAGTTATAAAGAGAATAAATTTATTATCTGTGGAAAATTAAAATTAAGATAATATTTTCAAGACATAATTATAATATTTTTGTATAATTTATTATAGGAAGTGGTAATATGAAAAAGAAAGTAATAATTATATCGTTATCTGTTTTGATAATAGCGTTTTTAGCTTTTGGAATTTATTTAATTTTGCATAAGGAAGAAGAAAAGACAAATAAGTTTGATAGTGTAGTAACTTCTAGTGTAATACTTGATATAAATCCAAGTATAAAACTTGAACTTAATAAAAGTAGTCAGGTAGTAAATGTAGTAGCGTTAAATGAAGACGCAAATCAAGTAGTGAGTGACGACTTAAAAGAAAAAGAATTAACAGATGCATTAAAGAGTATTACTGAAAATTTAATAAATAAAGGCTATATTACTGAAAGTGCAGATATACTTTTAAATACTGATGGAATAGATACTGAAAGAGTGAAAACTATAATAGAGACAGAACTAAAGGAAAAAGAAGTAACTTATAATATAATTGTTCCAACAATTACAGATACAGCTAAAGATTTAGCTAAAAAGTATGATATTACTGAAAGCAAAGCTGCTTATTTAGAAAGTATTGTGAGTGAAAACTCTAATATTAAAATAGAAGATATTAAAGATAAAAGTATAAAAGAAACACAAGAAATACTGAAAGCTTTAGAAGAAAAAGTTAATGAAGAAAAAGAAAATAATAAGCCTGAAACAACAAAACCATCAAATAATGAAACAAATAATTCTGGCAATACAATTTCAAAACCTAGTAGAGTATCTAAACCAAGTGACGCGACTGATACAAGTGGTGTATGGTGTACTTATAGAAAAAATATGTCTCTTACAACTGAGATTACATATGACAAAATGATAAGTTTACAAGCAATTAAAGATTACGCTTTAGCTTCTTTAGGTAAAAACGAAAGTGATTTTACAAATATTGCAACATCACTTAAAGACGACAAGAGAAGTTCATACTGTTTAGCTCAATATGTTACTTTGTACTCTAAAGAAAGTGAGTATCATTTAGTAGTAGATTCAGTAACTGGTAAGATTATTGAAAGCAAAGAAGTTTCATTACCAAGTTTTATTACAGAAGAGAAAGCAATGGAAATAGGATTAAAATATTACAATTTAACAAAAGATGCGTGCAGAATAGCACAGGTGGCATTTGATTATAATGCTGGCTACTATAGATATCAATTTAACGCGATAGACTGTCCTGATGGTAAAAGCTATTCAGTTGATATAAATGCAACTAATGGACAAGTAGTGTCTGCAAGAAGTTATTAATGTTAATGAAATATTACTAACCTGAAATAACATTTCGTGGTAATATTTCTTTTTTTATGTTAAACTCTTTATGGATTATTTAAATGTTTTAGTTAATAATAGCATCCCGGTTTTGAAATATACTCTAAAAGAAAATTATAATGAATTTATTTATAAGGCTTTAGCATTTAAGGTGTTTTCTTGGAATAGATATGATAATGAAGAGTTACATATTAAAAGTGTGTTTGAAAATGAAAAAGAATATTGTACAAGTTTAAATAAGATGGAGATAAATAACATTTTAAACAAGTTAGAAAATATGGAGGGTGTAGCACTTGGTATAAGAGTGTTTGATGGGAAAAATGATAAACAATATTTAACAACTAATGTATCTGGAACTTATGAGTTAGTAAATAGTATAACTGATAAAACTGTTGTTAAACTAATAGCTGAGATATTAAAAACCGAAAAGTATATTAAAAATAAAAATCATATTGGATATAATTATTTATTACAGTTTTATACTAAAAATGAAACTATAGATTTTGTATTTAATCAAATATACTCTGATAAAATTACTTATAATTTTTATTTAACTGATGAAAGTATGAATAAGTTAAAAGAATATTTTAAATAGACAAATATAATTTATACTTTATATAATTATTCATATCTTATATTGAAGGAGCTGAAATATGAATAATTATCAAAAAGCTTGTCTTAAGATAGAAAATTATAGAAGAAATAATTTAGGGAATAGTTGCTGTTGTGCTTTTGGTCCAACGGGTCCAACTGGTGCTACTGGAGAAGCCGGACTTGGTAGTATAAGTATTGGTACTACTTCAACAGGTGCAGCTGGAACAAATGCTACAGTTACAAATACAGGTACAGCACAAGATGCAATTTTAAATTTTACAATACCTAGAGGTGCAACAGGAGCAACAGGTCCAACAGGTCCAACAGGCCCAACAGGAGCAACAGGTCCTCAAGGTGAAGCAGGAATCACAGGCCCTCAAGGTGAAGTGGGAGCAGCAGGTCCAGCAGGTCCAACAGGTCCAACAGGCCCAACAGG
>OLRV01000017.1_pt1 | contig 128034 bp, 133 predicted proteins | sample 1672421 | NCBI WGS metagenome assembly OLRV01 (sample SAMEA3136684, study PRJEB25190) | human gut metagenome | biome: human gut; feature: human-associated habitat; material: faeces | place: Austria | collected 2013
GTGTTTGATCGTCTATTTGGTAACTTCCTATTATTCTCCATAAGTTCTTTGTTTTATCACTGTCTTCAGGATATTGTACATAGTTTTTAATGTTTTCTCCACCATACAAGCAAGTGTTAGAATTACTTGTTAAACAGCTTGTGTCACTTTCTATTATGTCTACTAGTCTATTTCCTATGTTTGTTGCTACTTCTGTGTATGGTCCACTAACTGAAACATATCCATCAGTTAGTTCTATATTTGCATATGAATTAAATGAGTATCCACCATATACTTGAAAGTTTACTGTAGATGGTGTTGAGATATTTGTGTTATCTATAACTACTCTTATCTTTTTTGAATAAGTGTTACTGTCTATTCCTTTTATTATTCCCTGTGTGTTCCATGGTGTTCTATCTGAGTACTCTACTTTAGCGTTAGAACTAGTTTTATATGCTAAAGTGTATTTACTATCTATTTCATTTACACTAGTTAAAGTAATATTTAAATATACTTTAGTACTAGCTGGTACTGTTACACTTGTACCGTTAATTGTAGATTTATTACTTCCATCTTCTTGTATATCTATACTATAGTTTAACTTACTTATTAATAACTCACTACTTCTATATTTATCTGTACTAAATATAAATGCTCCATAAGATAAACCTATTACTAAACAAGTCATTAATAGTACTCCATATATCATTCCTTTTTTATTCTTCATATACTTTATTCCTCCTCAAAAAACTTTTCTATTGGTACATTTAGTACTTTACTTATCATATATAAGTTATATATACTTACACCCATGTTGTTGTTATCACTCTCTAAAGCACCTATAAGAGGTGTCTTTGCACCTATCTTACTAGCAAGATCTTTCTGAGTAAGTTTTTCTTTGTTGTACGCGTTATATAATAGCCTATACTTTCTTACATTTCTTCCAACAAGTTTTTTTAATTCTTCATTTGTCATACCTAACCTCTTTCCTTACACACGAAAAAATGGGTAGAGTTATTCTATCCATTTTATTGCACATGAAAAACCATTAAGATTAATTATTAGTCTTAATATACCCCCCCCCATACTAGGTTTTACAGCATTTTTTGTTTTCATGTGTATCTCTCCTTTGTTTTTTTTAAGCTTGAGATTTTTTGTTACTCTCGCTATTACATTATAATCATATCAAAAAAAAGATACTTTTTCAAGTACCTTTGTTAATATTTTACTTATTTATTCATTGAATGTTTAAGTAAACCATATCCACTTGCTAAACCAAGTAATGAAATTATAGTAAGTAAGATATAACCAATACTACCATCACCTGTAGTTGGGTTTTCTACAGTGCTTGGTGTATAGAAACTTAATTCAAATGTTGAAAAGCTTTCTGTTTCAATAGTAATATACTTACTGTCTTCCCTTGTTTTAATTTCGTAATTCTTAGTATCAATTACCTTTTCTCCAGATTTGTGTATTACTTTAACATGAGTATCAGTAACATTACTAGGAACAGGTAATTCAATTTTTATAGTTTTAGTTAATAGATTATTAGGAATAATTCCTTTTTCTGTACCATTAATACTATAAAAAGGCTTAATATCAAATACTAAAGTATTTTTTTCTTTATCATAACTATTTAATGTAGCCTTAATAGAAACTTCAACTTTATCAGTTTCTGTTACACCTTCTAATTTAGAAGTATCAACTGATTCTAATAATCCTGTTTTAGTATTATCAAGTTTTACTTTAGATAAATCTTCTACTATTTCTTTGTCAACATCTTTGCTAACTTCTATAGGTTTAGTTACTTCCTTAATATCGCCTTTTTCTGTAGTAACTATTTTTAATTCAACTGAACCTTCAGGCATTGTGAAAGTATTATCTTTAACTTCTACTTCTTCATCAGTATAAGTATTTACTAAAGAAATACTCTTAACAACATAACCTTCTTTTACAGTATAACTAAATTTAACTTTACTTCCTTCTTTAGCTATATCTTTTTCTACTCCATCAACTGTAAAAGTAACTTTTACATTCTCATTTGGTTCATAAAGTATTTCGTATAATTCAATTGTCTTAGCATTTACTCTAACAAGTTTGTTAGGCATAATAAATTTGTTATCTTTAACAGTTACTTTTTTATCATCAGATGTTGTTATGTCTAAACTTTCTAATTCAAACATACCCTTTGTACTTATAGTAACTTCTTCTCCTGGTTTGATATAATCAATAGTTGTTTTTCCATTAATTAATAGTCCAGCAGAACCACCTATTATATTACTTGGTGTATAAACACCATCAGTAAATAATTGAACATAACCATTTTTTAATAAGTCAATTATTTCACTGGAAAACTCACCATATTCAATTGTTACGTTATCGTTTTCTAGTAGTTCATATTTAGCTTTAAACACGCCACCATTAATAACTAGTGATTTTAAAGCATTTTCTTCGTCTGTTGTTGGTGGATAATGATAAATACTTAAGCCTTTTTCACTTTTGAAAGTACCACCATTTATAGTAATTTCAATATTTCCAGCATATCCCTTGTTATTTTCAATTTGAATTGAACTTCCTGTTGAAATAATACCATTACCATAAAGTTCTCCAGTTTTAGTTTCCCCTGTAGCAGTAAATGTTCCATCATTTATTACTAATTTACCACTTTTGATACCAATAGCACTTTTTCCTTCATATATACCGCCATTAATATTCCATACGCCCATACCAGCGCCATATAAAGCAGTATCCCCAACTACTTTAACTGATGCAGTTTTGCCTAAGTTAATAACAGGTGCATTTTCAATTTTGCCATCATTTTTAACGTTACCAAACACAGTAATACCGCCACCTTTAACAGCACTACTGATAAGTGTACCATCAAAGTTTACTGTAACGCCATAAGCCTTGTTATTACTATCTAAATTACTTATAGTAATACCCCACTGAGTAGTATCAATAGTAACATCTTTTCCTATAACTAATGTTGAAAAATCTTTTGCGTTTACATCATTTGAGCCTTCTACCCATATAGTAGAAGTTACTTTTTCTCTTACACGTATATCTTTAACTATACCTTTACCAGTAAACTCAAGCTTACCTTCAAATAAATCAATGTATCCATTTTCAACAGTAAGTGTGTTACCATTTAAATCAATCGTAACATTACTACCTTTAATTTCTAAAGCTTTAGTTAATGTTACATCACTTTGAAGAATTATAGTATTATCGCTACTTATAGCTTTAAATAATTCTTCTTCGTTTTTAACTTCAACAGTTGCCGCAAATAGAGTTGATGGCACTAAAACTAATGCAACACTAATGAAAGTTAAAACTAATTTTTTGAAATTTTTCATTTCTTATCCCTCCTATTATCAATTGTATCATAATATATTAAAAAAAAAAACACAATTTTGAAAATTGTGTGAAAAGTGTTTACATTAACTAATTATTATGAAAATTCTCAATTAATGATAAAACTCTTTTTATATTATCTACACTAAATGGCTTATTTAAAACATCAAGTACACTATATCCAAGTACTTCTTTAATGGCATCTTTAGTATCATTTCCAGTTATAATAACCACAGGAACTTTATCCATCAAATCATTATCAGTTAAATATTTTAATACATCTATTCCATTACTCTTAGGCATGTTTATATCAAGAAGCATTGCATAGATATTTTCATTTAATTTGTTTATTGCTTCAATTCCATTATTTGCTCTTACTACATTATAATTTTCTTTTACTATGTTTTCTATATAATTAATTATAATATTTGAGTCATCTACTACAAGTAAATTCTTTTTAATATTTCCACTATTAACATAGTCTTTTAATTTTGATTTAACTTTAGCTATAGCATTTTCTATTTCACTAAAATTACTTTCTATATAGGTAGTATTACCTTCTCTTCCTTTTTCTTCATGAGTAAGGAATACCTTAGATAATTCATTCAACCCCAAATATCTTGCTTCACTCTTTAAACTATGACAAAGCATTGTATAACTACTTATTTCTTTGTTATCTTTATAACTTTTTAGTTCATTAATTCTTGTATCTATAGTGTTTAAAAACTCAATTAGATTTTCACTATAAGCATCAATATCTCCCCAAAACTCTAGTACCTCTTCTACATTAATACCTGCACTTTTTAAGTATTCACTATTCATAACTATTCTCCTTTCAAATACTTATTTAATATAACTTTAAGTTTAGTTTTATCTATTGGTTTTGATAAATAACCATCAAATCCTTCACTTATATATTTTTCTTCTTGCCCTTCTATCGCATCAGCAGTTAAAGCAATTACTGGAATATTTACTTTTTCTTCTCTTAATTTTTTTAATACTTCTACCCCACTCATATTAGGCATCATTATGTCCATAAATATTATATCATACTTTTTACTCTTTACACAACTTAAACATTCTAATCCACTTGTAACTGTTTCAGTAGAAACTTTAAAATTCTTTAAAACGTTTTCAGCTACTTTTAAGTTTAGTTTTGAGTCGTCTACTACAAGAACTTTCTTTCCTTCAAATGTTTCATAGTTTAAAGTTGTTTGTTCATTAACTACTAAATTACTTTCTTTATTTACTATTTCTTCTACTACTACAAATTTAAAAGTTGACCCTTTACCATAATCTGAAATAACAGTTATCTTTCCACCCATTAATTCAGCCAAGCTTTCAGTTATTGCTAGTCCTAGTCCTGTTCCTTCAATTGAAGTATTTCTGTCTTCTTCTAGTCTTTCAAACTTTTTAAATAATCTATCAATATCTTCCTTTTTAATACCGCGACCAGTATCAGTGACAGTTATTATTAATTTAGTTTGATTATTTTTATAGTCATTAATACACTCTACTCTGTATTTTATAAAACCTTTATCAGTATATTTAACAGCATTTGTAAGTAAATTTAATATTATTTGTTTTAATTTACCAGTGTCCCCTTTAAGTACTGGAGGTATATCACTTGCTATAACAGTTTTAAAGTCAATTGGTTTATCCCCAATTCTAGGAATTACCATTGTACTAAGTGAATTAAATAACTCAAATGAATTATATTCTTTATTAATTAACTCCATTTTACCTGCTTCAATTTTACTAATATCAAGTACACCATTTACTAAATCTAACAAGTTATGACTAGCACTTACTATATCTTTTGCAAAATCTTTACTTTCACTATCTAAACCCTCTTTGCTTTCTAATAATTCGCTAAAACAAACTATTGCATTAAGTGGCGTCCTAAGTTCATGAGACATACTACTTAAAAATTCACTTTTTGCATGATTTGCTTTCTCAGCTTCATTCTTAGCCACTTCTAGTTCTTTAACCATTTTAACATCTGGGTTTTCTATTGTGAAGTACATTAAACTTGTTACTATTGAATGACACATTAACATAAGGGTAATTTCTGGATAAGTTTTTTGAATAATCATACAGAATGTGGATAAAACCATAAATGTTAAAAGTGGAATATACTCTTTTGTACTGATTTTCTTTAAATTTCTCAACAAGCAATATAGCATTATACCTACCATTATAAAGCACAAGCCATAAACCATATTTACACTTAATCCACTTGAATAAGCAACATTATCTTCATAAGTTATTTGAATTGGCATTATTAATATGATAAGGCAAATGAATAAAGATGTTAAAATAATTATTGTCTTTGTAAACTTCTTTTGTAATAAATATTCTGATTTTTCTCTAAAAGATATAACAAATATATATAAAAGAAAGAAGTAAGCCCATAAGAAGTAATAAACCAAATAAAACTTAGACACCATTATACTAATAAAAGACTCTGATCCATATATTTTAAAAATGAAATAGCCAAAAACATCTATCATTATTCCAATTATATTTGTCACCAAAATATATGAATACATTTTAGTATCTAATGTATTTAATCTTTCTTTTGAAAAGTAAAATATTATGAACATTAATACGAATATAAAACTACAAATTGAAAAACTTACTATACTCATTCTATGCACTTCCTTATGATACAATTATACTATACTAAGAAAAAAAATGAAACTATTAATTTCATTTTTTAAGTTTTAAACTATTTTTTTCTTCATACATACTTTTTAGTAAAGGTATGTTAACTTTTCCTCCTGCGTTTAATGGCAATTCTTCCATGTAAACATACTCATAAGGAATAGCCATATCGTCTAAATTATTTCTGCAAATATTTTCTATTTTTTCTTTTACTTTATCATTATCAAACTCATTATATAATGAGATACAGGCAATTGGAACCATTTCTTCAATTGGATGTTCCACTACAATTACTCCAACTGCTTTAATTTCAGGAATTGTATTTAATAACTCAGTTATTTTACCAGGATGTACGTTAAATCCTCTTCTCATAAATATATCACTTAATCTGTGCTTATGGAAAAAACAACCATCTTCATCTATATAACCTATATCACCCATATGAAGCCACACTTTACCATCACTATGTTTTTTTAGAACTTTGTTTGTTTCTTCTTCATTATTTAAATATTCTTTCATTACACATGGACCAGTTATACATAATTCACCCATAGTATTATAAGGTAGTTCTATATCTGTTCCAGGAGTAAAAACTCCAATTGTATTTAATGGAAGTGAAATTCCAACACTACCGAATTTGTATGAACCTGGCATTTGATATAAACCACCACCTGTATTTTCTGTTGAACCCAATCCTTGTCTTACAAACAAGTCACTTCTAGTTCCATTTTCTTTAAAGTCTTCACTAACTTTATTAAGTTTTTTTTCAAGTTCTTTTTTTAAAGTGGCTCCACCAGAAACATAGTTTTTAATTGGTTTTAATTCTCCATTTTTAAACTCTTCACTTTTTGCTATATTTAAACAATGAATTGGCCCTCCTAGAAAATGGTCGGGGTTAATTGTTTTTAATAAATATGCAAGTTTATCACTTACGAGCTCAGGTATCAATACTGACTTTAATCCACCACATGTAGTATAATGCATTGCAGAAACACCATATGCAATTGACTGAAGTAAAACATCTAAAAATACATCATTTTCTTCAAATAATCCAGTACTAATATGGCTTGTTGCAGCAGCATTTAAATTTTTATCAGTTAAACATACTCCTTTTGGTACTCCAGTAGTACCACTTGTACCTACAATTATAGCAGTATGTTCTTCATCATAATAAGGTGTGATTTCTTTCTTTAACTTTTTTCCTTCTCTTATAAATTCTTCATACGATATAAAATTATCTCCAGTAGGTACTTTAATGTTATTTTTAAATCTTAAATATGTTTTTAAAAATGTTGGCATAGTTTCCATTCCATCTAAAAATATAACATTTTTATATTTTCTAATATTTAAAACATTTTTATATTTTTCATAGAACATACTAAACATAAAAATATTTTGTATATTATTTTCTTCTATTATTGTATTAAATTTTTCTGGCGCCAAAAGTGGTGTAATTGCATAAGGAGTTGCACCCAAAATATTAGAGCCATAAATAGACACTCTACTTTCAATTATATTTGGAAGAACTAAACTTATAATTTCGTTTTCTTTTACTCCAAGCAAACTAAGAGACTTAGCAAATTCTCTCATTCTTTTCAAATATTCACGATATGTTATAGTAACACCTTTTTTAAAATTGTTTTTTCCTGTTCTAATATCTAATGCAATATTATCAAGTCTATCTTTATTATATAAACTAGCCATTTGATAAATTGACATATTAGGAATTACTAATTTTTCAGTATCATAATCATAATATTTTAGCCATGGTTTTTCTTTTGATGGATAATTAGTTATTTCTTTTTTCATACTTTCCCCCTTAATAAAAAGTGTACTTATTATAGCACACTTTTACTTATAATGCAAATTGTAGTTTTTTAGGCTTTAATTTTCTCTTCTTTCTTCCATTATTCATTTATTTTATCTAAATCAATACTATATACATTTGTTAATATTTTATCACTTGGGTCTACTTGAGATAATTTTAATACTCCACCTAACGATAAAATTGTTTTATTTGAAGCTATATTACTTTTTTCACAAACTAACTTTACTTCTTTAAACTCTAGCTTTTTACATTCTAATAAAGTTAAGTATAAAAGAACTTTACTATATCCTTTTCCTCTTTCAGTTGGTCTAATTCCATATCCGATATTACCATCAAACTTCCTAATACCACCTGGATAATTAAAACGGATATTTGAAGCACCAACAACTACATTATCGTTTTTTCTAACTAGTAAATAAGTTTTTACTTGAGCTTTTCCTAATTTCTTTGCATACTCTTCTGTACCTAATCTTAAAGAGTAATCTAATGTATCATGAAATGTATAACCATGTAGTATTCTAGTTAATACTTCTATACCATTTATATCAGAATTATATTTAACTAACTCATTACAATATTCTATTACTTCTTTTTCTCTATTAATAGATGGTACTTCTAAATAAAACTCTTCCATATTATCGCATCCTTTATTCTCCAAAAAAGAAGCCCTTAAACTTCTTACATTTCGCTAGGAAGCTCTATGATTAGTAAATCTAGGCATTCCTTTAATACATTAAATGATAAATCTAATATATTTAAATAATCATTTTTCATTGTTTCGTCTTCTATCTTACTTATATTAATATTTTGATAGAAACTATTTAGTAAGTTAGCTAAATCATAAACATACTCTGCTATTACAGAAGGTAATCTATCTTCTATAGCTTTGTCTAAATATTTGTTAAAGTCAAGTAGTTTAAGTCTTAAATTCTTGTCTATATCATTATAAATAGTATCACTTACATTACCCTTGTTAAATGTATTTGTTGTAAGTATCTTTCTAATACGAAGTGCACTATAAAGGATATAAGGACCAGTTTTACCACTTACTTCACTAAATTTAGCTATATCAAAGTTATAACTTTTTTCTCTGTTATTTTGTAAATCTGCATATTTAATAATTGAATTAACTATTTTATCTAAGTCAACACTACTCATATTCCTATTTTCTTCACGTTTACTTAAGAATATTTCTTTAGTATTATTTATTAACTCATCTAATTTTAAAGTTTCACCACTTCTTGTTTTAAATGGTTTACCATCACTTCCGTTAATAGTACCAAATGCAATGTGTTCTAAATTATTAGTATAACCTAACATCTGTGCAATTCTAAATACTCCTTCAAAGTGTAAACTTTGTCTAGCATCCACTACGTATAGTATGTATTTAGGGTCATACTTTTCTACTCTTTGCATTATTGTAGCTAAGTCAGTTGTTGCATATATTGCTGAACCATCACTTTTTTCTACTATTACTGGTGGCATTTCTTTTTTATCAGTATCTCTTTTAATGTTAACTATTTTAGCTCCTTGGTCCACTACAACTAAGTTTCTGCTTTCTAGTTCATTCATTAACTTAGGAATGTAAGGCTCACTATCACTCTCTCCTAGCCATAAGTCAAAGCTTACTCCTAGATAGTCATATAATCTTTTAATATCATTAACACTAACTTCTTTAATTTTCTTATAGTATTCTTTATATTCAGCGTTACCTTTTTGTAATTCACTGGTAATTCTTTTACATTCATTATATACTTCTTCGTCACTTTTAGCTAACGCGCTCATCTGTGGGTATATTCTATTTAATAAGTCTATATTTAATTCACTTAGTGGAATATTTTCTTTTTTAAGTCCATAAATTACTTCACCTATTTGTAAACCATAATCTCCTAAATGAACATCTCCAATTGTTTTATACCCTTTTAAATTTAAAATTCTTTTTATACTTTCTCCAATAATTGCAGGTCTTAAGTGTCCAATGTGTAAAGGTTTAGCAACATTAGGTCCACCATAATCTAAAAAATACACGTCATTACTTGTAGTCTTTTCAACAAAACCGTTTGTGATGTATCCATTAATGTGCTTGTTAATTAGTTTATCACTTACAAATAAGTTAATAAATCCAGGCATAACAAATTCAACTTTAGAAAAATAGTCACTAACATTATCGTTTTCATTAATTTTGCTAGCTAACATTTCTCCAATTTCTTTAGGCGCAACGTGTTTATCTTTTGCTATTTGAAAAACACTGTTGATTTGAAAGTCAGCCTTATCACTACTAGATACTTTTAGGTAGTCACCTAATTCTAATTCTTCAAATATTGGTTTTAAAAATTTAATGATATCATTTAACATATAAATCCCTCTTTCTTGTATTTAATTATACACAATACTCGTGTTAAAGTAAACTATTATTTGAAATATTTAATTTTAAAAATTGTATACTCATTCTTCTTACTTTCCACACTTATTTTACCATTATCCATTAAAATAATCTTTTTAGCAAGAGAAAGCCCTATTCCTGCACTATTAGAACTACTATTTTCTCCCTTATAAAATCTATTAAATATGTTTTTTAAGTCATTTTTAGAAATTCCAATTCCATAGTCTTTTATTATAAGTGTAGTATAAAGCTTGTTATCGCTTACAGAAATATCAATTTTACCAAATTCTTTAGAATACTCTACTTCATTTTTTAATATATTACTTATTGCTTCCACTTCAAAGTTATAGTCACATTTAATTAACATGTCTTCTTTTATATCAAAGTTAACTTTAACATTTTTTAAGTCCATTATCATGCTTACATTTTCAATAGATTTTTCAAGTATACCTTTTAAACTATTATATTTTCTATCAAACTTAATAGCGTTTACTTCAAACATAGATAACTTTAACATAGTATTAACTAAATTATTAATTTTACTTATCTCTCTATTTATATCTTTTAAAAAACTTTCTCTTAACTTGTTATCCATATTAGGATTATCTATTAAATTATCTAGTATTATACTAATAGATGCAAGTGGTGTCTTTAACTGATGTGAAGTGTCTTCTATAAACTCTTTTATACTTAGTTTATCTTTTAGAGAATTCTCTGCACTTTCTTTAAGCATTATTGTTGTTTTATATAATTCACTTTTAAGTATAGAAGTATCGTCTTCTACATTATCTTTCATATCTAACGCGTAATTTTTATTATTAATTTCTTTAATTAAATCAGTCAACTCTTCTATTTTCTTATTTTTATATGACTTTAATATCAAATTATATATTATTATAAACAAAGATAAACAAGTTACTATAATATTCAAAATTATTAAGTATTTTAAGTTATCATTTTTCATTTTTAAACTAATAAAATCACTTATATCTATTCCGTATTTACTTAAACTTGTCTCTTTTAATTCACTACTATTTAATTCTTTTATTATATCTTCAACAACTACACCTGAGTACTTATTTTCTACTAAATTAACCATATTATTAATTATTAAATTTGTACTTCTTTTAACGTTATTTGAGTAACTTATAAAAAATATATTTAAAGAAACACTAATAAACAATATCAAACAACATAAATAAACTAAAACTTTCTTATTCATCTATTCTATAACCTACTCCTTTAACTGTTTTAATTAAATCTACCCCTAGTTTCTCTCTTATTCTTTTTAAGTAAACTGTAAGAGTGTTATCATTTACATCATTTCCAGTAATATCCCAAATATAATTTATTATGTAGTCTCTTGTTACAACTTTATTAATACTTTTAAAAAGCAAGCCTAATATTTTAATTTCTAAACTAGTTAAATTAACTAAATTACCATCGTTATATACTTCCATTTTATCAAAATCAAAAGTAATATTTTTAACTTTCACTACATTTTCTTTTTTTATGTATTTATTAATTTTAGCAAGCAATACTCTTGTACTAAATGGTTTGGTTATGTAGTCTACTGCACCCAGGTTAAGTCCTTTTACCACATCATCTTCTAAACTCTTTGCAGTTAAGAATATCGTAGGAATATCCTTATTAGAAAGCATATCTTTATAAAAGTCAAATCCACTTCCATCAGGTAAACTTACATCTAATAAGATTAATTTATAATGAGCTAGTGTTAAATCATAAGCATCTGTTAAATTATTTACAGTTTTAACAGTTAACCCGTTTGTTTCAAAAGTATAAGTTAGCGCTTTTGTTATTGTTAAGTTGTCTTCAATTAAAAGTATATCCATATTTCCTCCTTCTAAATTATACCATATTTTTTACTTTTCAGCGAATTATTGGCTTTTCACTCGTCATATTGTGAAAAAAGAACACTTTAAATGTTCTCATTTCTAATAGTTTCTATTACATTACCCTTATTTGCTTTTTTAGAACTATAATTATTAAGCCACACTATAAGTAAACAAACAATAGCAATACTAACTATAATTCCTTTAAATGGAACTTTATAACTAAATAATACTTGATTAGTAAATCCTTTAAATATTAAATATGAAAGTAATACTCCAATAGGAATACCTATTAATAATGACTTAAATATATAGAAGAAACTCTCTAAGAAAATCATTCTATTAAATTCATTACTAGTCATACCTATACTTTTTAATGTTGCAAACTCTCTTTTTCTTAAAGTCATATTAGTAGTTATAGTATTAAATATATTAGTAATTCCAATTAGTGAGATAACTATAATAAATCCATATAAGAATATAGCAATAACTGTATAAATAGACTTCATTTGTTTAACAGTCGCATCAACATTATTAACATAGCATCCTTCAGTATCCTTGCACATCTTATCAATATCACTTTGTAATTTATCAGGGTCTGTACTTTCTACATACAAACTAACACTTTCTAATTTATCTAGTCTTTCCATGTACTCATCACTTATTACCATTACAAGTGAGCCATAATTATTTTCATAACCAAATGGTCTAATATTTGTAACACTAGCAAGTTCCATATCAAAGGTTTTATCTTCTTTCATACTAGTAAAGTTAATTATATCTCCTTTTTTATTATCAGTCATATTATAACTAACTTCAAGTTTCTTTTTTGTATCATACCCAATATTATTGTCTATTAAAATACCTTTATCTTTAACACTATTATAGTTAAGTCCAAGTTTACTAATATACCTTAAATATTCTTCTTTACCAACAGATATTAATGTAACCAAATTAAGTGTTGGCTCTTCTTCACTCATAGGGTCATTATATTTTTTAAAATCTTTACTTGCTTTAAAGTTACCAGTTACTGTACTCATTCTAACAACAGAATACTTTTTAACATTATCATGCTTACTAAAATTTAAAACGTTATTATAGTTTAAATTATAATCTGTTGTATATGAAGTATAAACTAAATTGTAAGTATAATCTCCTTTTGCCATTTTAACTACATCAAATGCAGTATTAACAAAATATGATAGAGCAATATAAACACTTACAGACATTACTATTGATACTATAGTTGTTCTATATTTTTTCTTATTTCTCTTAATGTTTTTATAAGACACTACCCCACCTATACCAAATAGTTTATTAATAAATTTAGGAGTTTTAAGTTTCTTACTATTAACTAAAATATCATTATTTCCTCTTATTAGAACCATTGGACTAGTCTTACTTGCTATTTTAGCACCTTTCTTACTAGACATAAATATTGTTACTATGCTAAGTATGATACTAATTACTATAGATAAATAACTTATTTTAAAAATTAAGTACTCATTACCTACAAACATATTTTTAATAAAGAAGTTAACTACATGTATTAATATAAAACTAGCAAGTACTCCAGAAATTACTCCAATAGGTATACCAACACACCCCAGTAAAAATGCTTCATAATATACACTTTTCTTGATTTGAGAAGTTGTAGCACCAACACTTTTTAGTATTCCATATTCTTTAGTTTTTTCAGTAATAGAAATATTAAAACTATTTTTAATACAATATACACTAGTTACTATAATTATCACTGTAACAATAGAGCTTAACACTAAAAGTGCTTTCATTGAGCTATCACCATATGCATTTGTCTCAAGCATTACCAAATATCTATTAACATCAAATGTATACTTACTTTTCGCTAGTTCTTTTTCTGAAATTTCTACGTAGTTAGGGTCAAGCGTAATATCTTTTTCAAGCAGTTTCGCATCCACCCCTAAAATACCAGCAGTAACTTTATATTGATTTTTAAGTCCATCCTTTGTATATCTAGCAAATACTTTATAATTCTTTACTCCACTAGCATTAGTTGTTATAAATGTATACCCAGGAGAAGAAAAAGGCTCTAAAGCAGTAGATGGTCTTTCAAATATTCCTACTACTTTATAAGTAACTGAAACCGTATTTTCTATAGTTTCGTTGTTTGTTTCTTCATATGGATTATTTTGACCCAAAGCGTAGCCTTCACTCATTCTTGAACCTACTTCTAGTGTAATAGTATCTCCCACCTTCAAATCAACCTTACCATTGTTTCTTAAGTGTCTTGGTATAATTATCTCATTATTATTTTTTGGTAACTCTCCATCAGTAAGTTCAATTAAAACACTATTAAAATCATTTTTATCAATAGTTATTACATAAGCATAAGGTTTATATTCATTTTCAGTGTTTATTTTAGCATATCCTAAAGTACCTACTTTATAAAAATTCTCTATACTTCTATTATTTTCAAAAATACTGAGGTCATTACTTTGAACACCATCAAAACTATAATGAAAGTCACCATTTATATGTTTTTCTAAATTTATTATACTCTCTTTAAAACTAACAACTAGTGAACTAAGTGCAGTTATTAAAGCAACTGAAAGTATTATACCAATTATTGTAACTATGTTTTTTCTTTTGTTAAGTTGTAAGTTTTTATATGCAATATTTTTTAAAATATTCATTTTTCTTCACCCACAATACGCCCATCTGCTATTTCTATAATTTTATCAGCTACTTTAGCAAGTTCTAAATTGTGTGTAATCATTATAATAGTTTGTTTCATTTCTTTATTAGACTTTTTAAGAAGTGATACTATTTCTTCACTAGCCTTTGTATCCAAGTTTCCAGTTGGATCATCTGCTAATACAATTGCTGGTCTTGAAATTAAAGCACGTCCAATACTTGTTCTTTGTTGTTCTCCACCTGATAATTCGTTAGGCAAGTGTTTACTACGCTTGTCTAGTCCTAACATTTTAATAAGATTATCTACTTCTTCATCATTTACTCTTTTATTATCAAGTTCAAGTGGTAAAGTAATATTTTCTCTTACATTTAATATAGGTATTAAATTATAAAACTGGTATATTAGTCCTACTTGTCTTCTTCTAAAAATTGCTAACTCATCATCATTCATCTTAAATATATCCGTATCATTTATAAGAACCTTTCCACTTGTTGGTCTATCTACTCCACCAAGTAAATGTAAAAGTGTACTTTTTCCTGAACCAGATGCACCGACTATAGAAACGAATTCCCCTTTTTCAACACTAAAACTCACATTATCTAAGGCAACTACCTTATTGTTACCGCTTCCATAAACTTTAGTTAAATTTTCAACTCTTAATATTTCCATAAATACCTTCCTTTCAAGTAACTTAATTATACAACACTCAAAGTGACTACAAAGTGACAAAATAATTTTTCAATTAAATATTAAATATTTTTTATATCATTTAATTATAGTTATACTTTCAAAAAAACGCACAATATTTTAAAAATATTGTGCATTTTTGTCTTTTCAGACCCTTGTTTTGCACAGTCATTGTGCATTTTTATAAAAAACTATGAATTTTTATTTTGTAGTTACAATAATTTCTCCTATTCCGCCATCAATATCTATAGTATTAACTCCATTTCCAATAGTAACATCACTACCCACATCTTCATTATTTAATTTAATGCTACCAATTCCTTTATCTACAGTAAAACTATAATTATCTATACTATCAAGTAAATCAATACTAAGTTTTCCAACACCTGCGTCAAACTCACTAATGCCAGTAAGTACACCACTAACACTTACTTCTCCTGCACCCATGTCTAACTTTAAATTATTAATTCTACTGTTATTTATCTCAAGCTTTCCTGCACCACATTCAAACTCTGCTTTATTAGATATATTTAAATTATTAAGAACTACTTTCCCTGCACCTATTTCAAAATCAACTTCTTTTGCATTTATTGACTCAATTGTGCTAACTCCTCTACCTAAAGAAATTTTAACATTTTCAAAAACATTACTTTCAGGTATAGTAATAACCATCTTTTTATCTTTATTATATCCTCTAGAATTATCTTTAACTTTAAGTACACCACTTTTAACACTTCTAGAAACGTCTTTAATATTAGTTTCTATTTTAAATTCACTTCCATAAATGATACTAACGTCAGCACCCTTAATATCAATGTCCATTCTATTAATAACTTCATTTTGAAACTTATACTCAACTTTTTGTGTAGATTCCTCATGAATAGACAAGAATACTTCATTTATTATATTAAAAGCTAAAGTTATTATAAAGACAATTATAGAAAGCGCTAGTGCAAGAGCTATATATTTTACTACTTTTTGAAACGTATTCATTTTATATCAGTACCTCCAAATATATTAGTTGAATTTATATAAATAGTTTTTTGTTTATCACTCATTTCATTCTTAACTTTATTATCTACTCCACCAAATATATTAGAAGAAACTACTTTAACATTTACTTTTTCTGGTAAATAAATATCTACCCCACCAAAAATACTTGTTGTATTAACTACTACATCTTCTTTAATTTTAGCATTTCTTAAATCTAGTTTAACACCACCAAAAACAGCATTAATAGTAACTCCCTCAAATACTTCTTTGTCATAGTCTACTTTTTGTTCTCCAAATGTTGCAGTAATATATTTCTTATTATCACTTACTTCTACCTTACTAATCTCTTTTTTAATCTTTTTATTTAAAGTATCTTTAAATATTACACTTAGTCCTACTATAATAAGTACTAAAGGTAAGAATAACTTCCAAAATAAATCAGTATCAATTACACTTCTAACATCTAGTAAAAGCATTATACCAAAAACTAAACCAATAATACTTGCTGTCTTATCATTATCTTTAATAAGTCCTATAAAACAAGGTACGATTATAAAAAGTGTCCACCATCCTTTAAAGAATACATTAATATCACATATTCCAAGTGTTTTCAAACCAAATATAATTCCTAATACTATAAGAATTAAACCCAAAATTAAATTGTTATTTTTCTTCATAACTTACCTCCAAAAACATTCTACCACATAGTATCTTATTAGTCCACTTTTTTTTATAAAAAAGTATTAAAACCATTACAGTTTTAACACTATTCTACTATAGTTTTACATATTCCATCTTTAGTACAAACAGAATATATTTCCATATCTTGCTCATACCCCATAATAAGTTCAGGCTCTTCTTCATTAGTAAATTTATGTACTAATAATTCATTATCTGTCTTAATAATAATTGCCTCTATATAATGATCTGTACCCTGTTCATGATTAACTCTTATAATTAATTTATTATCTTGTCTATAATATGATGGTTTATGAGTGCTTACCTTTTCTTCATTTACACTAGAAACTTCTTCCATAGCTTTACCACAACAAGTAACACAGTTTTCACAACTACATTCCTTAATACTTAAAACTATACCACCACATAAACTACACTTCATAATTTTCAAATCTTTCATATTATTCCTCCTTAACAATTATATCTTTTACTACTTTATCAGTTTTTCTAAAAAACTTTAGTACTGATACACTATATATTATATTAGATAACTCACTAATTAATAACACACTTCCACTTACAATTATAACAACTCTTAAAGTTTCAAACGGATTTAATAGTATTATTATACCAAGTATTATAGATAAACTAGATATAATTACACCTGCCATATAACTAGAACTAAATTCTTTAAAGCTAAGTGATGTTTGTAGTTTAAAGATATTAATAAACACAATTATTAAACCTAATATACATGGAAATAAATCTGTTAATAAATCATACTTAAATATAAATAATATACCTATAGTTATTTCCATAATTCCTTTAAATAGTCCATAATCAAATAAAGTATCTTCTTTTTTAGTAACAAAGTAAGTAGTAAAATCAAATACACCACATATTAATAAAATCATACCTATTACCTTAATTAAAGTATTTATTATTTCAATAGGTCTCATTATTAAAAACACACTTAGCGCGATTAATAAAATACTCACTAATATACTTTCTATTTCTTTTCTTTTAATTATATTCTTCATACTTCTTACCTCCATATATATTTTAACATATCTTAGAAAAAAATAATAGATGTTAGTCTACTATTTCTCATTATCTAAATTTTCCATTTTATATGTATAGTATCCTTCGTATTCATAACTTACATCAATACCTTTCATATAAACTGCTCTATCATTTATTCTATCTGTAAGAGCATTTTCTATAAGTAATTTTATTTCTGTATCTTTAATTGGACTTCTTTCCATAGCTGACAAGTAATCTTCTTTATTGATTTTACTCCAGTCTACTACTTTATTTAAATTATTTTTTAGTATCATATCTAACCAAATACGAGTACTTCTTCCATTACCTTCTCTAAAAGGATGCGCTACATTCATTTCTACATATTTTGAAATAATATTATCAAAATTATCCTGTGGCATATTATCTATCTTTTTTAAAATATCTTCTAAATATAGTACTGAAGCAAATCTAAAGTTACCTTTAGCAATATTAACTTTTCTAATTTCGCCAGCAAATGAATAAACATCTTCAAATAAGTATCTATGAATTTGAGAAAGTCCTTTAAATGTTCCTACTTCAAAATCATTTATTTTTTTACTATCAAATAATTCTAGTGCTTTTAATTTTGTAATTTTTTCTTCTCTAGCAAGGTCACTTTGATTTGTAATTCCTAGTTTATTGTCCATAAGTTACCTCCATATATATTTTAACATATCTTATTATAATATTTATCTAATATTTCAGTTTTTCTTATTTTTATAGTATTATAATAAAACTCTTTCATAGTATCACTTAGTGTATCAATACTAAATATAATATTTTTAATTTTTTCTAAATCAATTAACGGATACATTTTCTTTAATGAACTAGCTAACTCACTTGGCATTAATTCGTATACATTAATATAATTAAGTGTTTTATCATTTAGTTTATATGCAGTTTTTAAGTTAATACTTATGTTTTTTATTTCTTTATTTTTAATTACATTTAAAACATCTTCTTCGCTAAGTAATGGATGCAAAGCACTTCCACAGTCATATACTGGACTTAGTCTTGAAGTATCATTAGATGCGATTATTGCCCAGTTGCCTAGATGTCTATCAACATTACCAATTAATGTATCAACTATGAATATATCCCAAAATTTACTTTTAAAATCTTTTCTATCTTTCATACTAGTTATTATACTTACCATTTCAAAAATATCATTTATATCATTAGTATATATTTTTTCAGTACTCAAACTATATGAAAGCGTTTTAAACTCTATCAACATTTCGTCTTCTGTTAAAAAGTCTTCACACATTACAGCTACTTTATCTTTACCATCAACATTACATTTTACTAAGTTAACTTTTTGAACATCAATACCAAAAAGTTCAAAAATCTTACAGCCAATAAATTCACTATATTGATTATTAACATAGCTAATATTTGCTTTTAATTTTCTAACTGGGTCTGGAAACTTTACCATATATTTTTTCCCATCTATATAATAGGTTCTTTTAGTTTCACTTCCACCATAAGTATTTAATGAACTAACATAATTTGTTATATCTAGCATAAAGTACACCTCCACATACATATTTTAACATATCTTAGAAAAAAATAATAGATGTTAGTCTATTATCTTAATTTATTTTCTTCATCACTATAATCTTTCATAATTTACCTCATTCAAGTATAAGCCTGAACTTTCTGTTTTTTTCCCTAGCCTAGTTCTATCTTTACTTTCTAGTATTTTACTAACATCACTTACACTTTTTATTCCTTCGTTGATTTCCAAAAACAACCCAACAATATTTCTTATCATGTATTTTAAGAAACCATCGCCATTTATCCTTATTTTAAGTATATCTTTATCTTTTTCAAACTTTATATAGTTAATTGTCCTAATAGTGTTTTCTCTTTCATCTGATGTAAAAGACTTAAAGTCATGTGTACCAATTAAATAATTACTAGCTTTTTCTAACTTAGAAACATCTATATTTTTATTATATTCTAGTAAAATATTTCTTAAAGTAGGCTTATACACACCTGTATCTATTAAATAAATATATTCTTTAGAAATAACGCTGTATCTTGCGTGAAATTCATTATTTACTTTACTTATACTTTTAATGTAAATATCTTTTGGTAGTAGTTTATTCATGCTTACTACTAACTTAACAGTATCTTTTTCTTTTTGTGTATCAAAATGAAAATAAAAATTATTTGCGTGTACCCCTCTGTCTGTTCTTGAACAACCTGTTATATTGATGCTTTCATTAAATATTTTACTTAGTACTCTTTCTAATTCGTTTTGAATTGTAAGTTTATCTTTTTGTTTTTGAAAGCCATAATAGTTTGTACCATCATAACATATACATACTTTATATCTCATAATAACCCACTTTCCAATAAGTAGTAATAAAAGAATATTAAGTAAACGCCAAGTAATAGTATATCTTTAATACCAAACTTATTTGTTCTATAGTTAGTTCTAAATGTTTTAGTTGAATATAATTTTAATGTACCATCTATTTTAATTAGTTTTAACTTTTCTAAAGTAAGTCTAAGAGTGCATTTTAATGATTTAGTTATCACTATTATTTTAGATAATATATCTGTATGAAAATAGTCTAATCCTCTACTAGAAGAGTTTACTAAAACTTCATGTTCAGTAATAAACAAAAGTGGAAAGAATGTAATAAGTGTTACTACCTTATTTATAACTGTGCTTATATTAAGGTTAAGTATATTAAATGGACTAATTATTTTTTCTAGGCCATACTTCATTTCACTAGTACTTGTTGTATAGAATATTAAACTCAAATATAAAATTATGTTAGTAAGTTTACTTAAATACAACAGTGCATCATTTAATTCCATTCCTTTAGCCGCTAATACTACTACAAATATGACTAAAATGTATCTTAAGCCATAGATAATATCAAAGTAAAACCTTAATGGAACTTTGCTTAAGTAAAGAAGTCCTACTATAAAGAAAAGTATAACAGCGTGTAATTCTAAACTATTACTAAGTATCATTAAAAGTATAAGCATAAACAATGTTATAAGTTTAGTTATTACTGATAAACCATGTATTTTACTATCTACTGGATAATATGAACCAAAATATTTATTACTTTGCATTTCTATACACCTCCTTGATTAAATCAAGTATGTTACTTGTATAAGTTAAATTTGCATTCATTTTATTGCTTACATTAATAAACTTAACTATTTCTGGAATGTCACATTTAATTTTACTAATTAGTTTATCTTGAGTTAATAACTCTTTACCGCCCCTTTCCACTAACTCACCATCACTAAAAAGTAACACTTCATCTGATACTTCATAAGGTAAATTAGTATCTTTTGTTATTATTATGATAGTCTTTTTATATTTAGTTTTTAATGTATGAATTAATTTAATTAGTTTTTCTTTATCTTTATAAGTCAAAAACATAATAGGTTCTTCTAATACAATAATACTTGGATTAAATATTAAACTGCTAGCAATAGAAAGCCTTTTCTTTTCATTAAGTGATAGACTATTAACTTCTTTATATAGATAATCTTCTGTTAGTCCTACTAAAGTAAGAGCCTCTTGAATTCTAATACTTTGTTTATTTAGTTTATATTTAAAATACTTTATACCAAAGTTTAACTCATCTATTACTCTTTTATTAAACAAAAATTCATTAGGATTTTCTTTAATATAACCAACATTCATTCTTAGTTTATTTATATTTTTAATATATTTACCATCATTTATAAACTCTCCAATTTTTATAATTCCAGTATATGGCTTATTAACTGCATTTATTAAAAGAGGTAACTTTTCTTTTCCAGAAGTCGTAGACCCAATTATTGAATACACTTTGCCTTCACTAAATTTATAGCTAAAATTATTTATATAAGTTTTCTCTAAAGGAGTTCTTACGTTTTCTTTATATGTTACATTAACAAATTCTAATTCCATAATTTACCTCCTAAAAGTTTATAGTCAAGTATGTATTTATCTATTAAATTATAGTCTATTAAATATTTATTTAACATCACTATAAAAGGAAGTCCAAGTCCAAGTCTTTTCATAATCTTTTCTTCATTTAATACACTCATCGTTTTACCACTTACTATTATTTTTTCTTTATCAGTTATTATTATCTCATCCCCAAATAAGCTGCTTTCTATATCTGTTGTAAAATTAAATATTATAAGACCATCTCTTTTAAATTCATTTAACACATTTAAAGTAGTAATTAAGTCCTCTTTATCTAGACTACTTAATAAATTATCAATAACTAATAGTTTAGGTTTCACTATTAAAGAACACATAATATTTAAAACAACTTTTTTGCTTACTGGTAAACTACTAGGACTTACTTCTAAATAATTATTAAAATTAAATTTATTAGATAGTTCTAGAATACTTTTGTCCATATTCTCTTTTTTCATACCAAGACTTTCAAGTGGAAAAGCAAGTTCGTCCATTACAGTTTCAGCGTGCTCGGTATTAATAAAGTTATAACTAGACAACCTAATAAGTTTATAATACTTTGTAATATTCTTTTTACTAGCCTTACTAAAATTCAATGTTACATAATCATTCTCATTTATTAGCATTATGTTTTTAATTAAATAATCATTCATTTCTCCATAAAAAGTTATGTAGTTACTTTGTTTAGATCTAAAACTTATTTTATCACTTTCATTATATATAAAATAATCTAAGTTCATACTTTCCACCTCGTGAATATTATTATACATTAAAGTTATCTGTTTTAAAAGAGAAAAAGAAAAGTTTTTAAACAAATAAAAATCAGGGAATAGTTTATCTATTCCCCGACAATTATATTTAAGTAAAACTTAACTAAACAACTCTTTTTAATAACTTGTAGTTTGGCTTTACTAATATCTAGTTTTTCTGAAATTCTTTCTTCTGTATTTTTTGAAAAAAATGTTTCTGTTAAATATATAGCTTCTTCATAGGTTAATATTTGTGAGAGGTTCTTAAGTTTCAAATAGAATGTATTTGTAAACGCTTCATATTTAGCTTTGTTTTCAACATACTTTTCTACTCTACTTATAGGAGAACTGGTTTTAATTTCACTATTAAAACCAAAACTACTACTTGAATACATTCCTAAAGTATAATAAGTTTTAGAGTCATTTAATTTATCAAAATATCTGAATATTTCTTTCTTTAGATTAGTGTAATATATTTCATTAACTAGTTCTTTAGATAATAAAGAATTATATGTTCCTTTATCCATAGTGATATCTAAAAGTATTGATGGCATTTGTGAAATTATTTCTAGTGTAATAGTTTCGTTCATAATTCGCCTCCCATTTATTAATGCTTATTATATTAAAATATTTTGGACTTATTGTCAACACTTATTTTCCTTCTGTTAAATTTTTAAATACATTTAAGAGTTTTTTTGGTAAAGGAAGGTCCATTAAAGCCCAGTTTTCCAATATTGAAATAGCTTCATTTGAAATAAAAAAGTATATAGTAATAGTTCTTATTGTACCATCCGTATTGTTTGTTATTTTATCAAAAAGTGAAGCTAAAATTATAATAAACAAATAACCTATTTTCTTTATAATTCCTTTTAACCCTTTTTTACTATTTAATTCTTTTCTATATATTCCTTTACATACACCTGTAATGTAGTCTAATACTATAAAAATGATTAAGGTAGTAATTAATGTATCAATTCCGCCAAATAAGTATGCAAATATACTATTTATAAGACTAAAAATATATTCTAGTTTTTTCATAAGCTCTCCTTTATCTTTAATACTTGACCGACTTTTATTAAGTTAGGATTACTTCCTATTATATCTTTATTAATTTTATATAATTCTTGCCAAGTTGTATTATATTTTTTAGCTATCTTAGTTAGACTATCTCCTTTTTGCACTGTATAACTTACTTCGTTTGTACTTGTAGGTAGTTTAATTATTTGTCCTACATAAATTAAATTAGCATTCTTGATGCTATTCAATTTAACAAGTGATGAAACAGTAGTATTATACATTTTAGCTATCTTAGTTAAAGTATCTCCTTTTTTAACAATGTAAACATTATTACTACTAGTATTATTAGTTTCATTTTCTTCTAACTCTAAAATACTCTTTTCTCCTAAAAGATATGGAACTGGGTCTACCCAAGCATTATCTTTTTTAACTCCAAAATGTAGATGCGGTCCAGTTGAATATCCAGTTGAGCCTTTTAAACCTAATTTTTCTCCCTTATCTACACTATCTCCTACTTTTAAATTAACACTACCATATTTTAAATGGCAATAAGTTGTATAAACATTATTGCCATGGTATAAAGTAACATAATTTCCACTTGGATACTTTTCAGTATAACCGTTGATATTACTTCTAACTGATGCAACTTTACCCTTTTCAACAGCAATAACAACTGTACCGCTTGTTAAATCAACTCCATTATGAAAATTAGTGTTATACATTTCAGTAACATCATTCCAAAATTTTCTATAACCAAATTTTGATGTCATATAAGAATAGTCAAGCCCTTCAAAGGGGCTTGACTTAATATTATTTATTAAATATGCCATTTTTCCTCCATTCATTATAAAAGAAAAGGAATAGACCTAAATCTATTTCTTCTTGTTTAAATCAAATAATTCTTTTACTTCCTTTAATTGCATTTTAAAGTCGCCACTTCCTATATCAGTTCTTATTTTAGCAACATATAGCTTACTTTCTTCCTTATCAAGTACTGCAGTTAAATATGTAAACTCTGGCAAGTTCACAATACAGTCCCTTACCAAGTTTAAAGTGTCTTCATTCATTTTATTTACAATTATCAATTTAGAATAATGTATAATATAAGAATATGGACTAAAGTAATTACCAGTATACACTTTCTTTTTAGGATAATTATCATTATAAAATCTTTCCATATAATCTTCTAAATTAGTGATATTCTTTTTACTTAGCTCACTAGTTTCATAAACTAAAAGAAAACTATTATATCTCTTTGTAGTACGATTATATATACTCACATTACCACTATCTAGTTTATCGGTATTAATTAATTCATACTTCAAGTTAGCTAAATTAGTGTTTAAAATAGAAAGTTTTTCATTCACTAAATCTTTAGTTAATATAAACTTATATGGATTAACACTTCTAGGTTTTGTTAAAAGCACTCTTGAAAATATTTCAGCTAGAATAATCATTAATAAAAAGGCGCCTAATTCTACTCCTAAAATGAAATAGGGGTTAAATATTATAGAGTCTGTGGAAACAATTTTAAAAATGCCGTCTATAACTGCAAAAATAATTATTAATAAAGGCCAAAAAAGTTCAAAAGCAACATCAATTGATAAAATGACTTCAAATATTTTTTCTAGATCTTTTTTCTTTTTCTTTTTTTTCATATTTAATCCTCACTTATTTAAAAATTTTTTTCCATAATTTTTTAATTCCCTTTTCTGCTTTACTTAAAGTATTATTGACTTTTTCACTTATTCCATCTTGAAATACCGTTTTCCAAAAATACTTACTTTTTACTGTGGTTACAAGCTTTTGCGGTTGAAACCACCCCTTGTTAGTTGGAATAAACTTTCCTGCTATGTTGCTTGCTATAATGTTTTTAACAGTACCTATAGCACTATCTGTTATGATTTCGTCGGCTGTATCTTTAAAATTTTCTGCAGTGAAATCTTTTTTCTTTTTACCATTTGCTTGTGCAAAACCATTAATATATGGAGAATATCCATCAATTAGCGCTGTTACTGAAGCGGCAACCAATGCACCATTAGTAACACTGCCAGTAGTCATAGTAACAAATGTGCCAACTGCAGTTCCTAAACCGGCTGCTGCAACTCCGTCTGAAATTTTCTTCTTGTTTACAACATTTGAAACAGCTTTAGCTCCCGCAGAAACTATACCAGCAGCAACAGAGACAGCTCCTATAAAAATCCACGATGCACCATCAACTTCTATACGGGTAACTGGGTTGTTGTCACAATAGGCGAAAAGGTTCTTACTATGTTTGTCTTTACTTATCATGATATCAGCATTAATAAATCTTCCCCATTCAGGGTTATAATATCTACTATTTAAGTAATATAAGTTTGTTTCTGTATCATAGTAGTAACTTCTATATCTAAATGGGTTTATTAATCCTATATTTGTAACATCTGTTATTTCTTGATTATTATTATCTGTTATACTTATTATATTACCCCAAGAATCATATTTGTATCTTACTATTTCTTCATAACTTGAGTTATAAATGCTTATTATATCTTGTTGATAATTCTTTTTGTAGTAATATAGTTGATTATTGTATTTTAATCTAAGAAGTTCTCCATCTATGTTACGTATATAGTATATCATACTATTACCTATTTTTTCAAATATTATATTATTTCCTTAAAAAATTTTATTGTAATTAAAAGATCTTATACATTAAAGTTTTTTGTTTTTAAAGAGAAAAAGAAAAAAAGTACTCTTTTTAAAAGCACTTACTCTATAACTCTAGTTCATTTAACTTTAAGAGTTCTACTAAAGCTGCTGTACGAGACGCAACTTCTAGTTTTTGCATTACATTAGAAATGTGGTTTCTTACTGTTTTTTCAGATATATTTAAAGTACTTGCTATTTCTTTTGTTGTTTTGTTTTTAACTAGTAGTAAGAATACCTCTCTTTCTCTAATTGTTAAAATATTTTTACTCATAGACACCACCTATCATAAGTTCTCTAGTAATATTCTATGAAATAAATTAATTTTTGTTATTCAAATAACACTGTTATATACATTTTTTCTTTATATTCTTTTTGAATACATCTCATTATATTATTAGCTAAACTAGCGTCGTGTTCTTTAGAGTTAATAACAACTTTAATGTTATCTTTATTTATTTCTATATAACTTTTAATTCCAAACTCACTTTCTAATTTGCTTTCTAATTCATTTTCTTTAGTAACATTTAAATTAAGTAATTTTAGTTCTTCAAATGCACTATTCTTTTCTTCAGGAGTAGCATCTTCTTTTGTTAATATAGTCTCTAGTTTCTCCTTTTCACTTTCTACTTCTTCGCTTCTATTTGCTCTTAGTGCAACTAACTTGTCTCCTTCTGTAACACTTGCGTTTACTTCTTTAGTCATATTGTCTTTTGTAACTGTACCACTTAAAAACTCATTAGGCATAGTGATGTAATAAACACCAAGCACTAAAACTAAAGAAAATAATGTTAAAAACCACATACTTTGTTTGTTAATCATTTTATTTACCCTCCTATTAGTATATATGTCGTAATAAAAAAAATAGTATCACTTTTGACACTATTTAATGATTAACATGTAACTTAAAGCTACTATTAATATAAGAGTAATGATAAGTCCGTTAACTATTTCTTTTGTTTTTCTTTTATTAGGTAAACCTAATGTATAACTTAACACTATTCCACCAATTAAGCCACCTATATGGCCATACACATCTATTCCTGGTATCATAAAACCTAAAATTAAGTTTAAAATTAACACAGGAATAATTCCACTTCTTAAGAAATTATCTAGTACATTTCTGTATTTATAACCAAAATATAACATACTAGAGAATAATCCAAAGATACTACTTGAAGCTCCAACGCTTACTGAAGAAGTTAAAACAGTAGTAAATAGTCCACCCATTAATGCACTTCCTAAATATATTATCAAATAATTCATTTTACCATAATACTTTTCTACTTGAGGTCCTATATAATAAAGTGCATACATATTAAAGAATAGATGTAAGAAATTTGCATGAACAAAACTATAAGTAATCAACCTATAAATCTCGCCTTTCTTAACATTCACATAATAATTTGCAAATAAATCTATTATTTTAGTATAGTCTAGTATGCTTAGTAAAAACATTACTACATTTATAAATATTAGGATATATGTTATATATGGAGTGTCATGTCTTAAGAACACCTTTGATAAATCTTTATCATTTTCAAGTGTTTTCCTATTTAACTCTTCTGTCATTTCAAACATATCTCCATATCCAGCATTTTTATTTAATACTCCATCTTTAAAATTAGGAAAATACTCGGTCATAAACTTATTCTTCTTTAACTCTGTAATTGAATTACACTTTATACTAAATATATTACTATCTTCAATTACATTAACTTCTTCTCTTGCATTTACTAGTAAATTAAGTACATTCATGTTTATTGAAAAAGTCTTCTTTTTTATAGTTTTTCTAATTACAGTTACTTTTCTTTGATCAATTTCTAGCTGCTCATTATTATGTATATAATTAGTATTTATTCTTATTAAAGGTATTTCATTATCTAAATTTTCAAGCCATATTTCATTGTCTACACCTCTTACTACTACAGGTTTATAATTTTCTTTAGTAACAAAATAATGTATCAACTTCATTATCATTTTATCTTCTTTACTTACTTTATATTCATTCATATATTTTGCTCCTTGTATATTATTTTACTATTTTTCATAGAATTAGTAAAGGGGTGCAATATGAAAAAAATTATTAGATTTGTTTTAATATTAGGTATGTGGTTACTTGGTGGGCTTATATTTAAGGTAGACATAGAATACTATAACATGCTTAGTTTACCTAGTTTTGTTTTACCAAAATTTCTTATTAGTATAGTTTGGTTTATCTTGTATATTTTAATTTCTATAAGTATATACAAAATAAGTGAAAACACAAAAGTACTTAGTAACAACGACTACTTCTATGTACTAGTGACTAACTACTTAGCTAACGAGTTATTTATTTACGGTTTCTTTACATTAAAAAGTCCATTCTTTGGATTTGTACTTACTACAATTACTTTAGTAAGTAGTGTTTTCTTATATTTAGAAACAAAAAAACTTAATAAAAACGCAAGCTACTTTCTAATACCATATATGATATTTAATATATATGCCTTTATATTAAGTCTAAGTATTTACATTATGAATTTTTAAACATCTCTAGTATCTCATTAAATTCTTTAGGAGCGTCTACTGTAAACTCCATAAACTCTTTAGTAATTGGATGATTAAAACCAATATAGTAAGCATGTAACATTTGACCAAAATCATTTATTACATGTTTTTTATTGTACACTGGATCATTTATTAATGGGTGTCCTATATATGACATATGAACTCTTATTTGATGTGTTCTACCAGTTTCAAGAATACACCTAATTAAAGTACTGTTTTTATATCTTTCTATAACTTCAAAATTAGTTACTGCTTGTTTACTATTTTTATCAGTTACCATCATTTTAGTTCTGTCTTTTGTGTCTCTTCCAATTGGTGCGTTTATTTTGCCTTTTTCTTCATTTATCACACCTTCAACTAAAGCAATATATTTTCTTTTAATATTCTTGTTTTGAAAGTCTAAACTTAAAATATTGTGAGCTAGATTAGTCTTACTAATTAGTAGTAATCCTGAAGTATCTTTGTCTATTCTGTGAACTATACCTGGTCTATCAGATTCAGATTCACTTAAATTATCAGTGTGATACATAAGTGCATTTACTAAAGTATGACTTTTATTCCCGTTACCAGGATGCACTACTAAACCACTCGGTTTATTTACAACCATGATGTACTCATCTTCATAAAATATATCTAATGGAATATTTTCTTTTTCAAGTTTACTCTCTTCTAAAGAAAAATTAACATCAATAGTGTCATCTTCTTTTAATGAATAACCATTTTTTACACTACTACCATTAACTAAGACATTCCCATATTTAATTTGTTTATCTATATAACTTCTAGTTTTATCTAATTCTTTACTTAAAAACACATCTAGTCTAACATTTACATTTTCATTATTTACTACTATTTTCATTTTTAACCTCCAGAAAAACACTTATTATAAACATGAAACAACCAATTACTATAAACGCATCTCCTACATTAAATATTGCAAATCCTTTACTAAATAAAGTAAAATCAAAGAAATCTCTTACACACCCTAGAAATACTCTATCGTATAGGTTACCTAATAGTCCACCTATAATTAAAGATAAACTATAGTTAGTTAGCTTTTCTTCACTTTTACTTCTGAATAATTCAAATAGTAAGTAAATAAGTATTAAAACGCTTATTAAAGATATTATAAAAGTATAACTAGAAAACATGCCAAATGCTGCGCCTTTATTTTTAACATAAGTCAAACTAAAAAAGTTTTTTATTACTTCTACACTTCCATTTAAATTAATACTGTTTGAAATAATTAACTTTGATATTTGATCTATACTAAATACTAAGATAATCATAATTACATATTTAATCTTTTTCATAAAATTCACCAACACTAATATACCAAAAAAGTGCTATTTTATCAAGTATTAAATGTCTATTAGTATTACATCACTACCTAACTTTTTAATTTGATTGAACTTTATAATAGTATCTTCTTCACTACTAAACAAACTTCTTATATATTTACTTCTTTCAATAACAAAACCGTCTAATGTCCCATCTATTTCATTTATAAGAACATCTATTATTCTTCCAACTATCTTACCATCATTTATATTAACTATATCTTTTCTTTGAAGTTCACTTACTTTCATATATTCCACCAGTAAATTATATGAAATATCGTGTATTTTTAAACTAATTATATTAAAAGTTATAACTTCAAAGTAAATTAAACATTTTTAATTAAATTCTAAAAAGCCAGTAAAGATTATACTATTTCTTGACACTCACCTAAACGTTTTTTAATACATTTTCTTGTTATTTATTCTTTTATAGTTTATAATGTTTTTTAGGAGGTAAAAATATGAATTCAGATAATTTTGTATATGCTGATGTGTTAATGTGTTATGGTTTTGTAGGAAAAGAACCTCTATGTAAACCTTATATTCTAAATGATGTTTTATTTAAATTAGACGAAAATCATTTTATTAGTTTAAAGCATATAAAAAAAGAAAGAGATTTAATTAGAATTAGAAAAAAATTTAAAAATGGAGAAATTTTAAAAGACATCGTTTTAGGTGTCAAACCTGATGGATATGGCTTATTTGTTGACAAAAGAACACTAATGAATTACTTTATAGAGTATGATGAAATGATTGATTTTAAAGCACTAAAAAAGGCTCAAAATAACTGAGCCTTTTATTTTTTTAGCCACATATACATTCTACATAAGTATCATTTAAACATCTTAAGCAGCATAAGCAGTTAATGTTCATTGTAAATATTGAGTCTGTGCCTACATATGGATAAGGACTTGTTTCATCAGTGTTAGCTGCAAGTACTCTGAATGTACAGCAGCATCCATCTACTTTCTCTACTCTAAATACATTGGAACAGTTTTCACTAGTAGCGTCTGTACATACTGTATTAGTTCTAGTAGTTGGCATTGACAAAGGTGTTCCGTTACTTCCACACATGTAAAGCATAATTGGTCTAGTATTACACACTACACAGTTAGTACCACCTCCAAGTGCTGGTCTATCGCAAGAATTTAAGCAATTATCTGGACAAGCATTTGATTGAAGAACATTTATAACTTGTAATATTTCAGCTATACAATTATTAGTTTCACAAGTGTTGCAGTTATTATTTTGATTACATCTAGAACATCCTGTATTATTATTCATATAATCCACCCCTTCTTTATATTCACTATTAATTTATGTTAGTTTATAACTTTTGTGAGTGAAATAGTCTACATTTATTAAAATAATGTTTATTTTTCTTTTCATTTATAGTATAATTTTTATAGGAGGTATATTATGGATATACTATTTAATTATGAATATTTAATAATACTACTTATATTAATATTAATATCTATTGTTATAATTAGAATTAATAAGAAAGACTTTACAATTAAGATAAACAAATTAATTGAGTACTTAGGTGGTAAAGATAATATTTTAAATGTTGAAAGTAATATGAGTAGACTTAACATTAAAGTAAAAGATACTAGCATTGTTAATAAAGACGCAATTGAAAAACTTGGTGCTAAAGGGATAGTTGAAATTGACAACGAACTAAAAATTATAATGGGCCCTAATAGCAAACAGCTTAAGAAGTATATTAAAGATTTAAAGTAGAATTTTCTACTTTTTTTGTGTTTTTTCGTCATAATTCGACAAAATACGACATTATTATGTGTTATTATTATATCGGTGATGGAAAATGTTTTTAGTTATAAATGGCATAGTTGTTGTATTTCCAATACTAGTTTATACATTTTTTATAGTGTATGAAGAAAATATGAAATTAGAAAAAAGTAATATAATGCTAAAAATAAGTTTATTTATATCTATGTATTTAGCTCTTTACTTTAAAAAATATGTAGGTCTAAATTATCAAATATCTTGTTTAATCTTACCTATTATTTTAAGTTACTTATATAACGAAGGAAAAGTTGCTTTAATACTTAGTACCCTTTTGTGTTTGCACTCATGTTTCTCTTTAAACTACAATATATACACATCTATTATATTCTTTCTACTTCTTTACTTAGCATACAAAAAATATTCAAAAAGTAATATGAGTAGCAAGTTTTTAATAAACTCATCTATTGTTCTAATGTTAATTTACTTCGTAGCTAATCTAATAATTAGTTATAATGATATTGTTATGTTAGACGAAATAATTTCTTTAATAATGTATTCCTTAATCATATATGCTATAAATTATGGAATTAATGAAAGTAAAAATATAATTAGTTTACACATGAATTTAAAAGAGTTTGAAAAAGAAAAAAATATAAAACTTAACCTATTTAAAATAACTCACGAAATTAAAAACCCTCTAACTGTAGTAAATGGTTACTTAAGTATGTTTGATGTAACAGATATAGAAAAAAGCAAAAGATATATTTCTATTCTCAAAAATGAAGTTAATAGAACTCTTAACTTGTTAAGTGACTTCATGGAATTTACTAAAATTAAAGTTGTTAAAAAAGAATGTAATTTCAATGATTTAATAAGCGATGTTAAAGAAGTACTAATTCCTTTCTTTGTTAAAAAGAATGTTAGTTATAGTTTCTGTGTTCAAAATAATATCATAGTTAATATGGACTACAATAGAATTAAGCAAGTAATTATTAATGTAATAAAAAACGCAGTTGAAGCCTGCCGGGAAAGTAATGGCATGGTTACAACTACAGCTTTTACAGAAGAAGATTATTTAATCATTGTCGTTAAGGATAATGGTATTGGAATGGATAAATTCGTACTTGACAATATACTAGTGCCGTTTTATACGACAAAAGATAATGGAACTGGTTTGGGAGTAAGTCTTAGTAAAGAAATATTAGAAGCTCATGGTGGTACAATTAATTATGACAGTGTAAAAGAAAAGTACACTACTTGTAAAATTACTATTCCACTTTAATAATATGGATAGTAGTATGGTCTTGGAGGATAATATGGTTGTGGACGTGGTCCAACTGCAGCCACAGCAACTCCTCCAGTTAAAGCACCTAATAAGAATGGACCAGCAAATGGAACAAATCTGTCATTCTTATAGTTTATACTTCTATAATACATAAAAACACCTCTACTTTAGTGTATGAAGTGTTTTATTTTTCGCCTGTGCTTTTAAACCTAAACAAACTGATACTTGGTTTATTAAATAATCTTAAATGATAAGTTCTTGTCCCTATTCCATTTGATATATACATATTATTATTTTCATAGTAGTCTTTATAATATGTTGTACTTCCATCATACTTCTTAGATAAAAGTGGTAAATTCACTTCTCCACCTAAAGTATTTCCTGATAATACGAGATTAGCTTCTTCATTAGAAAGCTTATTAACTACATCTGGTTCATGACTAACAAATATTGTATAATATTCTTTGCAATTAGACATGTCTTCAAGTTTATAATTACCTAAAATATAAGAAGACACTCCGTACAAGCATATTGGAGTTACATCTTTATAGTATAACAATTCATAGTTATTATCTAACTTAGTAAATCCACTTTTATCAAGTATTTCTATAGACTCGTCTTTATCAAGTGAACCTGTTACATAATATTTTCCTATAGAAGTTTCTATACCTGAAAGTAAAGATATAACTTTTTCTTTTTTATCTGTTTCTTTATAAATTAAATTTCCACCATAAATTAATATATCCGGTTTTAATTCTTTTATTTTATTTACAACATTATCTAACTCATCAATTGTTACTGAACTACCTAAAAGTAAGTCTGAAAAGAATACTAGTTTTACTCCACTATAAGAAAGTGGTATTTCATTTTCTACAAGTCTAGTTTCCTTTATTACAAGTGTTTTAGGTTCTAAATATTTTGCATACATAAATAGTCCTACTAAAACAATTACTATAATAATTAGTATGTCTATTAATTTACTTTTAAAGTCTTTTTTAATTTCTTTTTCTACACTCTTCTCTTCCATATTAAGCCACCGTTAAAATTATTATAAAAACAATAGTATTATGTATGCTATGACTTACTATAGTAGATATGATATTATCACTTTTATTGTATAGATAACCAAAAGCATATCCAAGCGAACCATAAGGCAATATAAATAAAAGTTCCTTTAAAGATAAACCTATTCCAGCAAGAGTATGTACTCCACCAAAAAGTATTGCTGTTATAAGTGGAAAGTATTTAGTTTTTCCTGTTACTTTTCTAAGTCCATAACGGAATAACATTTCTTCAACTAAAGGCGCAACTATTGATATTGATATAAAACCTATTATAGGATAAGATGTTATTGCTTGTCTATTTAACTCTTCGTTAGCAGATATATTACCATTAAACACTAAGTAAATCAGTATTATATTAAATAAATACATTAAAACTAAACCTAGACCCCAATACTTTAAACTATCTCCAAAGTTCTTAGCAAAATTACTAAAATACTTCTTAATACTTTCCTTAAACATATCTCTATACTTTATCAAATATATTATAGCTACACAAATATTACCTATATACAAACTAGTTACTTCAGATAATTTCACTACTTTGTAAAAGAACAAACCAACAAACTGTGGTACAAACAAATAAATAACAATGAGTAGTAGTAACTCTCCTATATCTTTTAATTTATTCAAAACTTTTTCCATTTAAAACATCTCCATACTCTAATTTTACCAAATTTTAAGCAAAAAGAAAACTCTAATTAAAGAGTTTTACATTTATTATTGAGTTACTTTTATTATGTTCTTTTTTCCTTTACTCACAACGGTATCATTTATAGTTATTACTTCATCAGGATTAGTCATTTTTTCATTGTTAACTTTTATTCCACCTTGAATAATTAGTCTTCTTGCTTCACTTTTAGAAGGTGCTAAATTAGACTTAACTAGTAAATCTACTAAACTTAATTCTTTATCTTCTATTTTAACAGTTGGCATATCGTCATTTATTTTTCCACTAAAAATGTCTAAACTTGTTTGTCTAGCAATATCTGCTTCTATTTTACCATGTAAATCCTTTACAACTTCATAAGCAAGTGTCTTTTGTGCTACTCTAGTTTCTGGATGTGCGTTTTGTTCTTTCATAACTTCCTTTATCTCTTCTAATGTAAGGAATGTAAATACTTTTAAGTATTCTTCTACTTTAGTATCATCACTATTTAATAGATATTGATATATCTTATATGGAGAAGTTTTTTCTTTATCAAGCCAAAGAGCATTACCTTCACTCTTTCCAAATTTATGACCTTGTTTATCTAGTATTAATGGCATTGTAAAACCATAAGCTTCTTTTCCTAGTATTTTCCTTATTAATTCTATACCAGTTGTAATGTTACCCCATTGATCACTTCCAGCAGCTTGTAACACACAGTTTTTATCTTGATATAAGTGTAAGAAATCATATCCTTGAAGTAAAGTATAAGAAAACTCTGCATAAGTTATACCACTGTCAAGTCTTCTTGAAATAATATCTTTATTTAGCATATAATTAACATTTATATATTTTCCTATATCTCTTAAAAAGTCCAAGAATGTTACATCTTTAGTCCAGTCATAGTTGTTTACTATAGTTGCTTTGTTGTCAAGTAAGCTTGAAACTTGTTTAGTTAAACCAAGAATATTTTTTTCTACAGTTTCTTTTGAAATAATTTCCCTTTCAGCAGTAGGTCTAGGATCTCCAATTAATCCAGTAGCACCACCTACTAAAACTATAGGCTTGTGCCCATGTAACATTAATCTTTTTGCAGTCACAAATGATGCATAGTGTCCGATATGTAAGCTATCTGCAGTTGGATCTGTTCCTATATAAAAAGTTAAGCTTTCATTGTTTAGTTTTTCTTCTAAATCAGGCGAACTTACATCTTTTACTACTCCTCTTTCTTTTAATTCTTCATAAAATGTCATATTTTTTTTCCTCCTCAAAAATAAAAAGATGGCTACCAAAGGACGAAATATTCGTGGTACCACCTTATTTTATACTCATTTACTATAAAGCGTAACCTATTAATCTAAAAAGTATGTATTTCATTTTTATTCCAATTGTTAACTTCCACCAAATGTTAACTCTCTATAAATTAGATATAAAACTACTTTTACTTCTTCATGCAATTAATGATTAAATTATATCATGTTTTTCTTTAATTGTAAAACATTTTTATTCGTGATAATTCGCTATGATATCTTTATCTTTATGTGGTTCGTATCTTAACAAATCGTTAAAGTCTTGTTGTCTTAATGCTTCATAAACCATTACTGCAACTGAGTTACTCACGTTTAATGCACGCACATTACTAGTCATAGGTATTCTCATGCAATTATCTAAATGTTCTTTTAGTATATCTAAAGGAATTCCAGTACTTTCTTTTCCAAAGAAGAAATAGATGTTCTCTTCTTTATTTGAATAGTCAAAACTAGTGTGTGGTTTAGTACCATATCTTGTTAGAAAATAGAAAGTTCCATTGTTTTTACTAAAGAAGTCATCAATATTTTCATAAACTGTATAGTCACACTTATCTATATAATTTACTCCACTTCTTTTAACATATTTATCTTCTAAACTAAAGCCCAACGGTTTAATTAAGTGTAACTTAGTATTTGTTGCAACACAAGTTCTCATAATATTTCCAGTGTTTGCTGGTATTTCTGGTTCATATAAAACTACATTTATCATACATTCTCCTTTAAAAAGGAAGAACTAATTTTCTTCCTTGTCTTTGTTACCCATTAATACTTCTTTTCTTGAAAGATTTAATTTACCACGTTTATCAAATCCAGTTGCTTTTACAACGATTTCGTCTCCTACTTTAACTACATCGCTAGGTTTCTCAACACGTTTTACATCAAGTTGACTTACGTGTACAAGTCCTTCACAACCAGGCCATAACTCTACAAAACATCCAAAGTCTTCAATTGTCTTAACTTTACCTGTATAAACTTTACCAATTTCAACTTCTCTTACTACTTCTTCTATCATAGCAAGCGCTTTATCAATTATTGCATAGTCTGTATGGTATGCTATTACTCTTCCATCATCTTCTATATCAATTTTAACAGCGTCTTTATCGTTAACTGTATTAACTCCTGAACTTTCTAGGATAATCTTAGTAATCATTTCTCCACCACGACCAATTACATCTTTAATCTTATCTGGATTAATTTGCATTGTCTTAATCTTTGGTGCATAAGGACTTAATTCTTTTCTAGGTTCTGATATTTCTTTTTCCATCACATCAAGTATTTCCATTCTAGCAATTTTTGCTTGTGCTAAGGCTTCCTTGAAGATATTTTTTGTAATACCTTTAATTTTGATATCCATTTGAAGTGCAGTTATACCTTTTCTAGTACCAGCTACCTTAAAGTCCATATCTCCCATATGATCTTCAAGTCCTTGTATATCAGTAAGTATTGTGTAGTTTGAGTCGCATGTACCGTCTTCAGTAATTAGTCCCATTGCAATACCAGCTACTGGTGCTTTTATTGGAACACCTGCAGTCATTAAACTCATGCATCCTGCACATATACTTGCTTGAGATGATGAACCATTACTTTCAAGTACTTCACTTACTACACGAACTGTATAAGGAAATTCTGCTTCATCTGGCATTACTTGAAGTAGTGCTCTTTCAGCAAGTGCACCATGACCGATTTCACGTCTACCAGGGGCACCATATCTACCAGTTTCACCAACACTAAATGCTGGGAAGTTATAATGGAACATAAATCTTTTCTCGTCTTCTGGCATAATACCGTCAAGTATTTGATGTTCACCTAAAGCACCTAGTGTAGTTATTGCAAGTGCTTGAGTTTGCCCACGAGTAAATAATGCACTTCCGTGAGTTCTTGGAAGTAAGTCTTTTCTTGTAGATAACTCTCTTATCTCAGTCATACCTCTTCCGTCAGGTCTTACTTTCTCGTCAGTTATTAGTCTTCTTACTTCAGTTGCTTCTATATTATCAGCTATCTTTTTAACTTGCTTTAATTCACTTTCTAAAGTTTCACTCTCAGAGTGTTTCTCTGTATAATTAGTTATTGCTCTTTCTTTTAATTCATCAATTTTAGCATATTTTTCTAGTTTGTCCTTAATTTGGATAGCCATAACCATATCATTCTTAATGTCACTTTCTACTTCTTTAACTATTTCAGGGTCAAGAGATGCAAGTTCTACACTTATTTTTTCTTTACCAACTTCATTAATAATATCTTCTTGTATTAAACATAATTCTTTAATATGTTCATGACCAAACATTAAAGCTTCTAACATTTCTTCTTCTGATACTTCTTTACTACCACTTTCAACCATGTTTATAGCATTTTTAGTACCAGCAACTGTTAAATCAATTGTACTTCTTTCCATTTCTTCTACTGTTGGATTAACTTTAAGTACCCCGTCAATTTTACCGACTTTAACACCCGCAACTGGTCCATCAAATGGAATACTACTTATTCCAAGAGCTAAACTTGTTCCAAAAAGTGCAGTCATTTCTGGAGTATAATCATTGTCAACACTTAACACTGTGTTAACAACTTGCACTTCATTTCTGAAGTTTTCATCAAACATTGGCCTTATTGGTCTATCAATAACTCTTGCTGTTAATGTAGCCGCATCAGTTGGACGGCCTTCTCTTTTTATAAATCCACCTGGTATTTTACCTACTGAATATAATTTTTCTTGATATAGTATTGTAAGTGGAAAAAAGTCTGCAGTACTAACGTTATTACTCATAACAGCAGTACTAAGTATTACTGTATCTTCATATCTAACTAAAACTGCTCCATTAGCTTGTTTTGCAAGTTCTCCAGTTTCCACTACTATTTTCTTTCCTAAAAATTCATACTCAAAATCTTTTCTCATATATTTTCCTTCTTTCCAAAAAAATAGACACTTAAAACAAAGTGCCTACTTTCTTAATCCTAATTTACTAATAAGTTCACGATATCTAACAACATCAGTCTTCTTTAGATAATCTAGTAAACTTCTTCTTTTACCTACTTTTTGTAAAAGTCCTCTTTTTGAGTGGAAGTCATGGATATGTTCTTTTAAATGTTCAGTTAAAACTTTAATTTCTTCAGTTAAAATAGCAACTTGAACTTCAACACTACCAGTATCCTTTGCATCTCTTTGATATTCTTTTACAATAGCAGATTTTACTTCTTTTGTTAAAGCCATTTTAATTTCTCCTTTCATAATATAACCGTTTAATCATAGTCAAAAGTTGGAGTATCTAAAGACCTTGAAAAAACTTACATAATTAATTATACAGTAACTTTACTTAAATTGCAAGTTATTTTTTATCACAAACCTTTTTGTGCTATATTTCACATCCATCTATATCAAACCAACTTGTTAATTTTCCACTTTCTTCTACATTATTTTCTTTTAAATATTCAGATAAATTATCAATTCTGTCAGATACCATATCCTGTTTTATATCTACTACATAATAATATATATTATCTGTTGTTTTATTATAAATATGTAATATCAAATAATTTTCGTTACTTCTATAATGCATTATTGTATAGTTACTATCTTTTATTAAATCTTTACCATCTTTATTAACTAATATTAAATTATCATAATCAAATATCTTAATAATATAGTTATCGTCTATTTTTTCAGTTTTAACTTCTACTTTATATTTAATGATTATCAAAAGTAAAATTATAATTAAAATTCTTTTCATTTAACGCCTCCATACTAATACTTTTCTATACAATATTCTGAACCATCAGGCGCAGATGATGTGGTTTTCCATTCAGTAAAATTACTTTTATCTAGAAAATTATAATCTTCTTCATACTCTTTGATACTCATATATTGTTTAGACATTTTTTCTTCGTTCATATCAAGAATATAATAATAAAATTCATTTGTGTCTCTATCAAACATATTTAAAATTAAGTATCTTTCATTGTGTTTAAAAGCTGTAATTGTGTTGTCTACATCACCAAAATACTTTATACTATCTGTAAAAGTTACTTCATGAGCACTTGTATTGAAAATCATATAATCGGAATTGACTACATACTCCCATTCACTAAAACTGCAACCTGTTAGAAAGATACATAAAATTACTATTATTTTTTTCATAAATTAAACTCCTCGTATAAATAGTATAACATATTTTAGTTTATTACTTCAAATATTATAATCAAACAAAAATAAAAAAGCACCTGATTCGCCATTGATGGTGCTTTTTTAATTACAAACAACAGGTGACACTTAACTGTGAAATTAAATGTTCCTTTTTTATTATATGAAGATTTCTCCTCTATATACATTATACTAAACTATTTAACTTTATGCAAGACTTACTCGCCTTTATTTTTAAAGTTAAGAATAATTGGCGTACCACTAAAATCTATATTACTTCTTATCTTATTTTCTAAATATCTTTCATAACTAAAGTGTATTAGTCCTTTAGAATTAACTTCTATATCAAATTTTGGTGGCTTAGTTCCACTTTGATGTGCAAAATAAATTTTAAGTCTTCTACCCTTATAAGATGGTGGTGGAGTTTCTATAAATGCATCTAATATAATTTCATTTATAACGTTTGTCTTTATTTCTTTAGTAGCATTAGCATAACTTTCAAGTACTAAAGGCATAAGTGTATTTATTCTTTTTCTAGTTTTAGCACTTAAAAAGCATACTTTAACATAAGGCATAAATTGAAAATTATCTTTAATCTTCTTTTTCCATAACTTCATTTCTTCATCTTTATTATCTACTGTATCCCATTTATTAACCACAAGTACTAAAGCTTTACCTGCTTCAATTGCATATCCAGCAATATGTTTATCATGCTCAATTATACCTTCTTCTGCATTAATTACAAGAATACACACATCACTTCTATCAATTGCTTTCATACTTCTAAGTAAACTATACTTTTCTACACTTTCATATATCTTACCTTTTTTTCTAAGACCAGCTGTATCAATTAAAACATACTCATTTTTATCATAAGTTAAAGTTGTATCAATTGCGTCTCTTGTAGTACCAGCTACATCACTTACTATTACTCTGTCTTCATTTAACAAAGCATTTACTAAACTAGATTTACCAACATTAGGTCTACCTATTACACTAAATTTAAGTCTATCATCAACTTTTTCTTCTTCCAAATTAAAGTCAGATGTTGCCTCTTCCATAAGTTTATTTATCCCTACATTATGTTCTGCAGATATTGGAATATAATAGTCAAATCCAAGTGTATAAAAGTCATAAATATTCTCTTCAGTAAGTTTATTATCCACTTTATTAATTGCCACGATTACTTTTTTATTAGTCTTTCTTAACATATCTCTTATTAATAAATCATTAGAAGTAACTCCTTCTTTACCATCCACTACAAAGATAATAACGTCACTTTCGTCAATTCCTATCATTACTTGCGCTTTTATCTCGTCGTTAAAAGTTCCTTCACTATAGTCTATTCCACCAGTATCTATTAAATAAAAAGATGTATCATTATATGTAGCTTTACTATAAATTCTATCTCTTGTAACACCTGGAATATCTTCAATTATAGATATTTTCTTTCCAACAAGTCTATTAAATAATGTACTTTTACCAACATTAGGTTTTCCTACTAAACATATTGTTTTCATAATTTTTTCCCCTTTCCAAAATTAATTGTTCTCTATTTTATCACAAATATTCAAAAATTAAAAGTGCTTTTAAGCACTTATTTCCCAAACTACATTATCATTTGATATTAGTTTAGCAACTTCTTTGTTATCTATTTTATATACTCCTAGTACTCTCCACATTATTCCACTATAGTATAAATAGTTATTTGGATCAGTCGTATTATCTAAACCATACACACATTTTCCTTCATCTACTTTCTTATTTTGTTCAGTACAATTTAAGTTTGATTTTACTATTTCTACTAAATTTGATGGTTCAAGTCCACCTATTACACTTCCATCATCCCACACAGCAACTAAGCTTTTGCCGTTTACTCTTATTAATATTCTATCATTATTCATACTTGTATCGTCCACTGGATTTATTATACATCCATTTGTTGTATTAGAGCCTTTGCAGTTAGTATTGTTAGGGTCAACATCTCTTTTAATATAGTCTTCTAATAAAGTATAAACATTAATATATGTATCAGTTGTTAATTTTCTATCATTTCCATAAAGTTGAGCTGCAACTAGTATTTCTTGCTTTTTTTCAGAAAGTAATCTCTTATTAATTCTTTTTCTTACTTCTACTACACTAGGTATAGCAATTGCCATTATTACGCCAATTAATACAATTACTACTAATATTTCAGTTAAAGTAAAACCTTTTTTCTTCTTCACCAGCGCACCTTCCTTATCATAACTTAATTATAAACAAAAATGGTAGAAAAGTCAATTAAAAGAAATTTCAACTATACCCTTTACTTTATTATATCTGTTTTAATATTAATTATCAAAAAAGAGAATACTCCTAAAAAGAAGCACCTCTAATTATATTGTCAATTTTAAATTAATTTCTTTTTCTTCAGTAAGTTGTCTATATTTTATCCCGCATATATCAAATAGTTGTTTTGAAGCAATAGTCTCTTCAGTATTTGCATATTTGTCAGATAAATATATTACTTCCTTTATTCCTGACTGAATAATTTCTTTAGCGCATTCATTACATGGAAACAAGTCTACATAGATTTTCGCATTTTGAAAGTCATTTCTATTACCTAAGTAATTTAATATTGCGTTTCTTTCAGCGTGTACTACAAACAAATACTTTGTTTCAAGTTTTTCTCCTACTCTTTTCCAAGGAAATCTTTCATCATTATATCCATTTGGACTACCATTATATCCAATTGAAAGTATTCTATTATCAGAACTTACTATTACGGCACCCACTTGGGTATTGGGGTCTTTACTTCTTAAAGAAGTTAACTTTGCAACAGCCATAAAGTACTCATCCCAAGTTAAATTATCTGTTCTTTGACTTTCATATATCTGATGTTTTTTCTTCCAATTATTGAATTCTTGTAAATCCATATTACTTTCTATTTCTTCATGGTAATAATGGCGAGTAAATTCTCCACATGAAGCGCCTATTTCTTTTCCTGGTGGAGTATAAGTTTTTACTTTAATGTTAGCCTCTTTTAGAGAAGTACACCACAAACTTTCTTCCTTACTAACACTCATGCTACCCTTTGGATTAAATCTTATAAACTTAACAGTAATACCTTTACCACTTATAAGCCTAATAAATTCGTTTAATTCTTCCTTTGTATCGTTTACCTCATTAATCAAAGTATAGTGTATTTCTACTAAATCATCACTCTTATGATGGAGTTTATGTTTACCCATAACACTTTTATTTTCTCTTATAGTATCACTATAGTATTTTAGTAAGTCTATAGCATCAGTTACATTAACTCTTGTATTAGGAATAAGTTCTTTTCTTTTTTCATCTATTGGCGAATGCAAGCTAAAGTGCACTTTAAGAGGCATATTTGTTTCATTCACATACTCTGTTAACTCTTTTAAATTATAGTTTGGCATCATTGTACTTAACGCATAAGCTATACTTTCATAACCTAAATTCTCTTTTATTATACTTTCGTATTTATAAACTTTTTTAATAAGTTCTAGATTAAGAAGTGGCTCACCTACACCCATAAAACTAATAAGTAGTCTTTTCTTATCTGTTCTTTTAGTAGTAGTATTTTGTACTCTCAAGCTGTAAATCAAACTTTCCATAAAATCATTTATTCTAATTGGCACCATCTTTTTATTTAGTTTGTTATTAGTTAAATGACACATCTTGCATCCTAAATTACAAAAATGATGAGTTGGAACACATATTACGTCTTCATACTCTTTATTTTGAATTAAAGTCATTTCTATAATCTCATTCTTCTCTGTTTTAAACACACTTTTTATACTATCATCATTGAAATCTTTAAATACACCTATATTATTTACCATAAACCCTCCAAAAAATTTAATCTAATTTACTTTCCATCACTTTAATTATTTTATCTCTTCCTACTTTAGTTATCTTACTAAAATATATGATTTCATCACCTAGTGCTAAATCAATAGTATTTTCTATTAACTTATTTTGTTTTTCTTTTTGACTTTTCTTTATTTTATCATATTTAGTACAGACTACTGTTACAGGTAAGTTATAATATTTTAGAAAATCATACATTATAAGATCATTATCTGTTGGTTTATGTCTATAATCTACTAGTAAAAATACGTGTTTTAAGTTAGGTCTATTCATAATATATTCTTCTATCATAAGTCCAAACTTTTCTTGTTTTTTATTACTTACTGCTGCATAGCCATACCCTGGTACATCAACTAAATAACATAAATCATCTATATTATAGAAGTTTAGTGTTTGAGTTTTACCAGGTTTAGCACTTGTACGTGCTAGATTCTTTCTATTAACTAGTGTATTAATAAAACTACTTTTCCCAACATTACTTCTACCAACGATTAAAAATTCAGGCTTGTTATCAGTTGGATACTGCGTAGTTCTAACAGCAACACTAGTTAACTCTATTTTATCAAAATTCATAAAATTCTTTTTCTCCTTCTAATAGTATTATACTAGATATAAGCGTGTTTTGCAATTGAAAAAAGAAGCTACATAAGGTAATCTTCTTTAATTTCATGATCTACTATATTATTTATTTCTTCGTTTGTTGGCACGTCTTCTATTATATCAAAGTCTTCATAATTGTTATCCATTATTTGTACTCTCACTTTAGTATCGCCTATTATTTCAATACCTAGAGTTTTCTCTATTTCATAAGTTATCTTGTTATTACTGCTTTTTACATCAACTACAGTAGGGTTCTTTAAACTTGTTACTAGTATTTCTGAATTATTAGTTAAAACCTGGTCATTGTTAAGTCTTACATTTACTAGTTCTGTATAAGATATTTTTCTAGCATCCACATTTGTTTTTGTATTATCGTCATAACTATACCAAATATTTACGTCAAAGCTGCCTGTTATTTTAACTTTTCCGTTTTCACTCACTCCACTCATTGTATGATTTATTACCCAGCAGCCTAATACTGTACTTATTTTATCTGTAGTAAATAATTCATATGTATTTCTAAACGTCTTTTTACCTTTTCCAATAACTGCTTTTGTCACTATCTCTTTAAACATTAACTTCACCCATTATTAATATATGACAAAGACCTAAAAAATGGAACTTTTTCTTATTATTTTCTAATAGTACTTGCCACTTTTTTCTTTCCAATAAAATACATTAATGCTAAAATTTTTAAATAATAACTCTGCTTATATAAATCTTTTTCCTTATATCCACTTCCAAATTTCTTGGTTAAAATACATGCATACTTTTTAACTATGCCTTCTACGTTGTGTTTACCAGTTTCTGCTAGTTTCTTTCCAATATTGTAATTTGTTTCTAATTTATTAATATAGTTCTTGTTTGTTCACTTATAATATAACTTCTTATATTCTCTAAATATTTTTCTTCCATAAGCTTTTCCTCCTAACTAACTTCTACAACTTTATTTATTTTGAATTCTACTATAGTTACTTGATTATCTTTTACGTAATGAGCTTCAAACTTATTTACTGATTTTGTTATAATTATTCCAATAGTACTATTTTGAGTTATAGTTTTCAAGTGTTCGTCAATGTAGTTCATATACGTTTTTATTTGGCCATAATCGCTTTTTCTATATTCTCTTGCTTTTATCTCTACTCTGTCAACTACATTATAAAATAGATAATCTATATAATTCTTTTTGTCTCCAATGTTAAGTTTATATTCTCTTCCAACGTAAAAATATCCACCACCTAATTGTTTCATAAAACTATCTAAGTTTTCATAAATAATTTCTTGTAATATTTTTTCAGTATAAACTTCATAACATTTATTAGGTGCCAACATTATTGGACTGGGTACACTTTGAACTAAAGTAAGTGACTCTTTATTCAAAAGTTTTTGCTTTGCTTCAGTTGAGAGTCTACCATACTCATTACTTTTTATTCTTTCTGCTAAAGCTCTTTTACTTAAATTATCTCGTTTGATAATTTTAATATAATAATTAATTTCTTCTACATTCTTTAAAGGAAGTAATTTTACATAATGACTCCACGACAAAATGCGGTCCACTGGACCGCATTTTTGAATTAACTCATAAAATGCACGCATTTTTCTTAATTCTTCCGTCTTATAACCTTTACCAAATTCTTTTGTCAAAATACTAGCATATTTATTAACTATGCCTTCTCCGTAATGTTTTCCAGCTTCGCTTAAAACTTTTCCAATATTATAATTCATTGCAAGTTTTACATTATTTATCTGATAATTCTTAGCTATTACTTTAGCAGAAGCATTTATTATTTCATTCCTTATATTTTCTAAATAATTGTCTTTCATAATTTTTCCCTCCTAATATATTTATTCGATAAAAATCACCAAAAGTCTTTTTTTATTTTGACTTTACACAAGATTTGACGTAAAATTTTACATTTTTTATGTAAAAACAGCAATAAAAAAAGAGACTTTCTATTTAGTCTTTTCTTTAGTTATACAAGTAAAATCTATTTTGTATTTTTTAAAAATCCACTTTTTAGTTACAGTTACATCAGCTACACATACTTTATCTTCAATTCTAAGTTCGTCAAGATATCCTAAACTTTCTAACTCTTCAGTAGTAATTTTAAATGGATAAGTTACTTCATGCTTATTAATATATTCTTTTGCACTAGTTTTAACTTCTTCTTTAAGTGTAATATACTTTATCTCATTTTGATAAAATGTTCCGATTACAAATATTAAACAAACTAAGAAAACAATTATTGACCCCCACAAAACTATTACTTTATTACTCATTATCCATCATGCCTTTCAACATAACCACTTGTAGTATAACTTTTACATTTTAAATATGGTTTATAAACACTAGCCCCGTTATCATCTACATAAACAGAAATGTATCCCGAACACTTCCCATCTTTATCAGTTATCTCACTCATATAATTATTTTCAACTAATGAACTAACTTTAATATGAAGAGTATCAAGTCCTAGTTGATTATTATAAAAGTCATTTATATATTTTTTTGAAGCACTAACCATATTTTCTTCTACTTCACTATAATCGGTTTTTTCTTGTGGAGTTGGTTTTTGATCGTGATAGAAACTAAAATTCCAGTTTTCATCTAACAACCCAACTTTTCTAAGCGCAAAAGCACTGACAAGTAAGCAAAATATAAATATTCCTAAGAATATGAAAAACTCTAACAATCCCCATCCATTTTTATTTAAATTCATAATATCCCTCGTTTCTTTTTAAATTATATCACACTTAAAAGAAAAATAAAAGTATTACAACTTTTATTTTTCTTTACAATTAGGGCAATATACACTGCCTTTCTTTTCTACTAAAAGACCATTACATTTTGTGCAAACTTCTCCAGTAGGTTTATCCCAGCTAGCATATTTACATTTAGGAAAATTACTACATCCATAGAATTCTTTTCCTCTTTTAGTCTTTTTAACAATGATATCCCCGTCACATAGTGGACACTTACATATAACAGTAACACTTTTTTCAACCTTAGGAATATACTTACATTCAGGGTATCCACTGCAAGCAACAAACTTGCCAAACTTACCATATCTATAAACTAAAGGTTTACCACAAACTGGACACATTTCTCCAGTTTCCTCAGGAGCTTCTTTTTCCATTTTCTTCATTGCTTCTTCAACAAGTGGTTCAAAATCTTTATAGAATTTGTCTAAAAGTTCATACCATACATATTTTCCTTCTGCTACTTTATCTAAATCAGTTTCCATATCACTTGTATATTTAACATTTATGATACTACTAAAGAATTCCTGTAATTTATCTGTTACTTGAATACCTACAGTAGTTGGAATAAACTTCTTATTTTCTACTGTTATATATTTTCTTTCTTTTAATACTTCAATTATCTTAACATAAGTACTAGGTCTACCAATACCAAGACTTTCTAGTTCTTTAATAAGTGTATCTTCTCTAAATCTTGCTGGTGGTTCAGTAAAGTGGCTAGTTGCTTTAATTTCTTTACTCACTATAATATTTGAGTTAAAACTTGCAAAGTCAGGTAAATAAGTATCTTTACTTTCTTCAAATTCACCATATACTTTCAAGTAACCATCAAATATACCAACCTGTCCACTTGAAGTGAATTTATAGTCGTTATTATCAAGTATTACACTTGTAGCCATAACTTTAGCGTCTGCCATTAAACTAGCTAGAGTTCTAATATAAATCAAATTATATAGCTTATACTCGTCTGGTGTTAAATAAGGCTTAATACTTTCTGGGGTTCTTTCAATGCTTGTTGGTCTAATACCTTCATGTGCATCTTGTACATTTTCTTTTTCTTTAGTTTTCTTTACATAACCAACATAATTTTTTCCATAGTTGTTTTTAATAAATTCAAAAGTATCTTTAACAAATACATCACTTAATCTAGTTGAGTCTGTTCTCATATAAGAAATCAAACCTACTAGGGTATTACCAATTTTCTTACCTTCATATAAACCCTGGGCTAATTTCATAGTCTTAGATGCACTAAAGTTAAGTTTAATGCTACTAGTTTGAGTTAATGTACTCGTTGTAAATGGAAGTTTACTAGTTTTTTTCTTTTCTTTGCTTTCTACAGTTTCTATTTTAAAAGCATTAGATAATTTACTAAGTATTTCATCCTTTTGAGTTACAGACTTAATTTCTATCTTTTTATTCTTATACTTTGTTAAAGTTGCTTCAAAATCAGAAAATATTCCTTCAATTGTAAAATATTCTTCACTTTTAAAGTCTTCTATTTCTCTTTCTCTATCAACGATTAGTTTTAATGCTACACTTTGTACACGCCCAGCACTTTTTCCTTCAGTCTTACTTTGCATAAGCTTACTTAATCTAAAACCAATAATTCTATCAAGTATTCTTCTGTCTTCTTGACTGTGCACTAAATCCATATCTATTTCTCTAGGAACTTTAAATGCTTCTTTAATTGCACCTTCAGTAATTTCATTAAACACAACTCTTCCATAATTATCTTTAAGTCCTAAAGCATCTTTTAAATGCCAGCTTATTGCTTCTCCTTCACGGTCTGGGTCGGTAGCAAGTATTACATAGTCACTATTTTTAACTTCTTTTTTAAGTTCAGTAACTAACTTTCCTTTTCCAGTTATCACTTTGTAATTAGGCTTAAAGTTGTTTTCTATATCAACTCCTAAACCAAATTTACCACTTGTAGCTAAGTCTCTAATATGACCTTTACTACTTGTTACTTTATAATCTTTACCCAAGTATTTTTCAATAGTTTTACTTTTACTTGGACTTTCTACTATTACTAAATTCTTCATGTTTCCTCCTCTCTTATATATAGGTATATTTTCACTTAACAAATAAAGGATAAAAGAATATTCTAAGTTTGTCAAGCATTTTAATAAAAAAGATGCAATTATCTTTTTATTTACTCAATATAAAACTAACAAGCATCAAATATGCTAGGTTAAATTTATATTTAACAAAGAACTTAGAGTCATTAATACTCACTAGTAAATCTGCAATACTGACTATCCAAGCTTCTTTACTTTTTGGTTTACTAAATTTGATAGATGCTTCTTCTTCCCTATTTATAAAAGGAAAGATTTTCTTTAGTATCACATGATGAAACATATGCGTTTCAATTGCACATGCCACTTTATCGCCTACACCAAAATACTTAACAGCATTATTTCTAGCTGTATGTGGATGGTTTAAGTAGCTATTTTCTATAGAGTCTGTTCTTTCTCCATAAAATAAGTCATGTAATAACCCAGCTGTTGTACAAGTAATTGTGTCTGCCTTAAATATTTTAGACATCACAAAAGCGCATTTGCTTACTCTAACTAAGTGTTCATACTTAGTTCTACCATGATGCATATCATTTTTAGTCATAAGAAAATGCTCGTTATTTATTATATTCTTTGTTAAATTATTATATTCTTCTTTATATTTTTTAATCATATTAATCTTTCTTCCAACGAAATAATTATATAACAGATTAGTTTATTTGTAAAGTAGCCCTCTTTTATAAAAGAAAGTCAATATATAAGAAGTTCCTACAATTATTGTTAATTCAAAATCAAAAAACACTAACGTTTTAAACATAATCAAATTACCAAAACCACTAAAAAGTAAGCTCGTTATACTATATGTAATTACTCTAATAATTAGTAATACTAAAAAAGATAATATATACTTTTCTATAAAATTAGTTTTAATACTTTTTCTTAAACTAATGTATTCCAATGAGTTTTCTTCTTCATAAGAAAAATATAGATAAAGTGAATAAATAATCATAGTTACTTCTAATACGAAATATATTATTTCAAGAAAAGAAGTATTATAAATGTCTATAAAGCCTATCATAGTTATAAAATTACTAACATTAAATACTGGATACTGAACTTTCAAAATTACATACATCAGTAAGTAAAATACTAAATAGAAAAGTATCAACTTATAGTACTTACTTAGAAATAAGTTTTTCATTATATTTAATTGATATTTCATAACATGACCTCACTTTTACTAGTAATAAATTTTTTATATATGATAGTATATATAGCAAACAAAATTAAAAATTGTACAAGATATGAAAATATTTCTAAATTAAAACTTTTAAAATATAATGTTCCATAGTAAGGCAATATTAATAAAGGAATTTCTTTTATAGATGTTATTAGATTGATTTCATAAATGTTATTATATAAGAACACTAGTAATATAAAAACAAACAATAAGCAAATCCAGGTTTTACCACCGAACTTATCAAGCAACATAATGAATATTAATGAAGTTAGTCCAAACATAATTATATCTTTTAAAACAAACAATAATAAATAAGTTACTATATTAATAGGATAATTACTATATCTAAAAACGCTTATATCAATTTTAAAAATTAATATTAGTATTAAACTTGATAAAATAACAGTTAATATCAAAGTAGATATAACATATTTAATAGTTTTAGATAATATAACATGAAACAATTCTTTTTTACTAGAATATCTTTGCAAAATATTTTTATTTACAAAATAATCCTTATATAAAGAATACACATAACAATTTGTTAAAAGAAAAAGTACTAATATATACCATATATTATTTAAAATAATTAATAAACTATCATAAAGATTATTCATGTTACTTAAAGAAAATATACTTAGTAATATAGGTATTAAAATTGCTACAAAAGTAATTAAACAAAATTTATAATTAGTCTTCATAATTACTTACTTCTCCCATATCAAATGAATAAATTTTATCACACAAATTTGATAATTCTTCCATATAATGTGATGCAACAATTATTATTTTACCTTCACTCTTTTTCTTTTTTAATATATCTATAATCTTTTCTACACTTGCATTTTCTATTCCGTTAAAAGGTTCATCTAATATTATAACTTCAGGATCTTCCATAAGTGCCTGTGCAACTCCTAATTTTTGTTTCATACCAAGTGAATAATTAGAATACTTTTTATCTTTTTCATTTATTAAATTAACACTCTCTAAAGTCTCATTTATTTCTTTATCAGTTATTTTATTTTGAATTTCACTTAACAATTTTAAATTTTCATAACCTGTCAAATTAGGAAAGAAATTAGGCTTTTCTATCAAAGCTCTTACACTTGGTACAAATTTATTCTCCATATTATAGTTAACACCATCATATAATACTTCCCCACTTGTTGGAGCATATAAACCACACATAATTTTTAAAAGCACACTTTTACCACTTCCGTTTTTACCCCTAAAGCCATATATTTTACCACTTTCAAAATTTAAATTAACATTTTTTAATACTTCTTCATTTTTAAATTTTTTACATACATTTTTTACTTCAATTTTCATAATTCTCTCTCCTTAATTATTTTTTTCACAATCTATTATTAATTTTTCTTTATTCTTATATAGTATTAACACAAGTATAAACGTTAACAAGAAAAAACTAATAGTAAAAATTAATAATTTGCTAACTCCATAATTTATATTAAATATAAGCAAGTTCATAATATTAAAGATATTACCAACTTCACTTTTAAATACTAAACCAAATATTAAACCATTTACAACAATTTCTAAAAACACTTCTATTCCTACAAATACTAGTACAGAAAGTATAATAGCTTTTATAATATTTTGTTGTTTTCTAAGCACTATTAACGATATATTGATGTATGATAACGAATATATGGTTATATTTATTAAATATAAAAATACAAACAAAACTGGTTTAAAAATCAAATTACTTCGCCATATACTGTAATTATTACTAAGCGAATAAGAGGGGTCCATTTCTGAATAAAATAAACAAATTAGTATTAACAATCCTATTATTATAGGTAAGATAAAATAATACTTATACGCTTTTCTTATAAAATCTTTTATAAAACTTTTATAACTTTGTCTAGTTAAACAGTTTGTTACTACTCTGTTATACAAATAATTTGACACACAATATAAAGAAGGAATTATAACTACAAGAAATGCAATAAAATTAAGATAATGAATATCAAACACCAAAATATCGCCAAACATACTATAAAATTCAGTCTTTATTTCTTCATTTGTAATTGCTTCAATATATTGTTCACAAGATAATTTTTCACTTTCTTTTACTTCGTCACTTTTACAATATGTAGTTCTCTCTTCTCTACCTTCTTTTACTTTAATATCGTTTCTAATATATTTAAAACATGAATACATCACTATAAATAAAAGTATAGAAAATATTATAATAGCAACTTTATTTTCATTTAAAAATTTCTTTAATTTTAACATAAATCCTCCATTATTTTGAGAAAATAAATGGTTCTAATTCAATTTACCAATTTATTGTCCAGTCTATATCTGCATTAGTTTTAAGAGCACTAAAATCTGCTCTCATAAATCCCATTTTGTAGTCGCCAGTTTTAGCACTATCTGAATTAAAATAAGTTGAATTTCCAGCTGTTAGTGATACTCCTGTGAATGATGTTCCATCTTTCATAAATAATTTAAATCCAATAACACAACTATTACAAGGGTTTGTTAATGAAGTGAACGCACTATTTAATTTAATTTTTTGTGCGGTTCCAGTATTTTTATTATAGTATCCTATTTTTCTATTAAAATTGCCATATTCAATTTTATCTACACAAAGTGATATAGTTTCAGCATTTGAAGCCTTAAGTCCTACACAACCTAAAGTCAAAGCAAAAAACGAAAATATTATTATTTTTTTTAACATAAAATTCCTCCTTCAAATAACCATCTATTTTCTCTAAAAGAAGTATATCACATTTTAAAATATGCATTTTATAGTTATACCCTAAAACCTTACTCATGTATCTTTTTTTAACAAAATTCAACACTTAAATTTTACACATTACATTTTATACAAATTTTTAACTATTTAAAGCAATAAACTTATAAATTTGGTTTACATATTGTATATCCAATATAATAATATCATACATTTACACTCAAAACAAGAAAAAAATAGACTTTACTACAAAGCCTATTCTAAACCATAAACACACTTGTTGTATAAAAATTCTATTATCTTAATATCTACTCCAGTAGTATAATATTCTGTTAAAAGTTTGTTAAATTCTAATAAATCATCATCCTTAACTAAAATTATACCCTTACCATTCATAATCATTATTTTATTAGCAATAATCATACTTGTTCTTTTATTACCATCCCAAAATAATTGATTTCTCATTCCATAAAGCATATATTTAATACTTCTTAATGTTATATCTGAAATTTCTAATATGTTTTTAATATCTTCTTTAACTACGTTCTCTTCTGGAATTTTAGGAATGTAATCAGTGCCTGAAATACCTACATTACCTGTTCTTAATTCTCCCCAAGATAATGACTCATTTCTACTTACATACGAGTTTACTTTTAATATAAAGTCTAAAGTAACTTCTTCTTTTATATTATCAAGTACATACTTCCAAGCATCTCTTAAATTTAGTATTGTGTTTATTTCATCTAATTTAACATTTGGCACATTTACTCCATCTAAAATAGTTTGAGTTTCAGGAAATGTAACATTTAAACCTTCTATTTTTGCTCCCATATAAATACTTGAAACAAGTTGTTTTTTTGCTAAAAATACATTTTCTTCTAAAGTCAAATTGAATTTATCTTTCATATAATCACTTTCCTTCGTATTAATTTTATCATTTTTTTTCAAAAAAAGAAACCTAAAGTAAATCATTATCCAGGTTTTCTTCGTTTAAATCAATTTTAATTATATTTTTTATAGCTTCATCTAGCAAGCTTTCGTCCATCTTTTCTTCTTCGCTTCTTGCCACATCTAGTCTTGGGTTTATTACTGGATGAGGTGGCACAAACACAGTACAGCAGTCAATGTAAGGAAGTATGCTTATATCATAACTACCTATTTTTCTTGATATATCCATTATTTCTAACTTATCAAAACTTGCAAGTGGTCTAATTATAGGATAATTTGTTACATCATTTACTACTTTCATACTAGTTAATGTTTGACTTGCTACTTGACCAATACTTTCCCCGTTTACTATCGCATTAGCATTTCTCATTTTTGCAACTTTTGTAGCAATTTTATACATTTGCCTTCTCATCATAGTAATCATATAGTCGCCTTTCATTTCTTTATAAATAGTTTCTTGAATTTTAGTAAAAGGTACAACTAATAATTTTCCAGTATTTCCATAACTCTTAAGTATTTTAGCAAGACTAATTACTTTGTCTCTTGCTTCTAAACTTGTATGAGGTAAACTTTCAAAATAAAGAAAATCTAACTTAACTCCTCTTTTCATAGTTAAAAAACCAGCAACAACTGAGTCAATCCCGCCACTTAACATAAGAAGTGCTTTTCCAAGAGTACCTGTAGGATATCCTCCCATTCCAGGTATTCCACTAGAATACAAATAAACTCCTTCTCTTCTTATTTCAATATTAACTATAACACTAGGCTCATGCACATCTACTTTTAAGTTAGGAACATTTTTAAGTAAATAAGCACCAACCATTCTAGATAACTCCATACTATTAATTGGATATGTTTTATCACTTCTATTAGTAACAACTTTAAATGCACTTCCTTCTTTAATCAAAGTCTTACTAATATTCTCAATATTTTCTAAACTAGCGTCTTCTGTAAACACACATCTTACTATTTCATGAATACCAAAAACTTTACTAAGCTTACTAATACTACTTTCTATATCACTAACATATATAAACATTCTATAGTAGTCTTTCTTAATAGTTGGATTTAACCCATCTAAACAAGATAACACATTCTTTTCTAAAGTATTTATAAAGAAATTCCTATTATCTTTTTTAGTAGTTAACTCTGCATATTTAATCATTATTACTTCTTTCATACATTTACTCCTTTAATAGTAACTCTTTATATGTTTTATGAAAACTTACTATAAATTTATTTATTTCTTCTTTTGTAGTCAAATGGCTTATACTTATTCTTATACTAGTAGAATTTATTTCTTTATCACTAGTTATATGTTTTAGTATACTAGATGGCTCGTTACTTGAACAAGCTGTAGTAGTACTTATATATATTTCATCTTTTTCTATAGCCCTTACAAAAGTTTCACTCTTTATCTTTTTAAGACTTAAATTAAATATTTGAGGCACACATATATTATTAGAGTTTATATTAACTGGTAAGTCACTAAGTCCTTCTTTTAACATAATGTTTAACTCTTCACATTTCTTTATGTTCTCGTCTAGACTTTCAATAGCAAGCCTTACTGCTTTACTAAAACTTACTATTAACGGTAAAGCTGGTGTTCCGCCCCTATAAGGACAATTATCAGTTAAACCATATATTAATGGAATTATTTCTATTCCATTCTTTTTATAAAGTAAACCAATTCCCTTTGGAGCATATATTTTATGACTAGACATACTAGCCAAATCAACATCACTTAAGTTAACATGAATTTTACCAAGAGCTTGAGTCATATCACTATGAAATACTACCTTACTATTCTTTTTATTAATAATTTGTCTTATAGTTTTTAGTGGAGCCTTAAACCCAACTTCACTATTTACTGCACATATACTTACTAATATAGTATCTTCTCTTATTAAACTTTCTAAATGTTTTAAGTCAATACTTCCATCACTATTTAAGTTAACATAACTAATTTCATAGCCTAAAGTACTTAAATAATCCATATTTTCTACTACACTTTTGTGTTCATAATAACTTGTTATTATGTGTTTACCTCGGTTAGCATATTTGAGTGCTATTCCTTTAATTGCAGTACTATTACTCTCACTAGCGCCACTTGTATAAATTATCTCATTAAAGTTACATCCTAGCATATTAGCAATTTGTTTAGTAGCTTTCATCATTAATTCTTTACTTTTAACACCTAAATTATGTATTGAGTTAGCATTAGCTATATACTCCGTAGTTGTTTTAATATAACTATCTAGTACACTATCGTTTACTGGAGTTGTTGCACTATAGTCTAAATATATCATACTATACCTCCTGTATAACTGTTAAAATAACAGGTTTACTTTCTGTTAATCTATAAATATAACTTCCAACTGTATCTCTAACTTCAGTTCTAATCTTTGTATAATCAGCATACTTTCCATTATGTGTATTAGCTTTTAACACTTCTATACTTCTTTTCTTAATCTCATCTATTACGTCAGTTTCATCTTTTGTAATAATAAATCCTCTTGTAATAACTTCAGGACCATTTTTAATAGTTTTAGTTTTCTTATCAACAGTTGCAGAAACAAGGATCAAGCCATTATTACCAAGCATTTCTCTATCTTTTAAAACTAATTCGCCTACGTCATTTGAACTCTTTCCATCAATTAGTACATCATCTACATTAATATGTTCAAATTTATCTTTTAACTCACCATCAATTATAGTAACAACATCTCCGTTTTCTTTAAGTAAAATGTTTTCCTTTGGTATACCTACTGATAAAGCAAGCTTTGCATTGTTAACTTGATAACGATATTCTCCTTTAATAGGCATATAGTATTTTGGATTAAATATTTTTACCATAAGCATTAAATCTTGACTTGATGCATGAAGTCTAACACTTTTATTTTTAGGTACATCAAATATTCTAACTCCGTGTATAGCGATATCATTTTTAATTCTAACACTAGTTAACTCTTGCGCTTCATAAGATGGGTCAGCAAAACATATTGAATCATTACTTTCTAAAGTTACATATTTATCATATCCATTTACTATTCTACTCAAGTTATAATATGGACTTTCTCTGTCATTACTTACTAAAATAACACTATCTTTATCTCTTAAATTTCTTAAGTCTCCAATTACATCATCATCAACAAATAAGTATTTTTCTCTAATAGCCATGTCAATAATATTTTGTAAGTATTTTCCCATTACAACTACTTTTCTATTTGTACCTTTTATTGCATCAAATATATTTTGGATAGTTAATAAATGAAGTGGTAGTATACTAAATATAATTCTTCCTTCACTTTTTTCAACAACATCTTTAAAGTATTTGTCAAGCTTATGATTAGGACTAGTAAAACCAACTTTCTCACTGAACACACTTTCATTCATAAGCATTAATACACCTTGTTTACCAATATAAGCGAGTTTACCCAAGTCCATATCATACATTCCATTCATAGTACTATCTATTACAAAGTCAGTCATATACACTATTGCGCCATTTGGTGTATTTATACTAAAGCCAACACTTTCTGGTACACTATGGCTTACACTAAATGGAAATACACTAAATTCTTTAAAATCAACTCTTCTATATGGCTTGATCACATGTAAGTTAGGTATATTAACACCTGCTTCATTTGCTTCTATTTCTATAATTTTAGATGTGTAATTAGTTGCAAAAACATGCAAGTCTGGTATTTGCTTGATTATGTCTGTTAAACATCCCATATTTTCATAATGAGCATGACTTATAAAAAGACCTGCTATTCTTTTTTTATTTTTGACTAGATAAGTAATATCTGGAATTACATAATCTACACCAAGCATTTTTTCATTAGCATACTTAAGCCCTGCATCAAAAAGTAATATTCTATTATTAATTTCTATTACATACAAATTTTTTCCGTTTTCATTTAGTCCACCAAGACTAAACACTCTTATTTTATTCATAAAATAACACCTTCCTTTTTATTATGAATTTATTATAAATTAAAATAAAGTTTTGAACGACTACATAAATATACCACAAAATCGCTTTTAAGTCAAATTTCACATGAAAAAACAGCATCAAATTTTACTTTGAATACCGTTTTAATTTTAAATACTTTTGTTTTATTTTATTTTTCTAGCTTCAAGATAATATCTCTTGTCATTAGCGTGTCCCATAGAGAATGTCTTTCTAGGAAGTGCTCCATCTAATATAACTGTTTTAAATAAGTCTTCTTTAGCCATTGCATCAAATATAAATCCTACATTATTATCTTTACTTGCAAGACTCTTGGTAACATCTTCTCCGTGAATATAATCTATCTTTCCAACATTATCTTTTAAATAATCGTCTAAAAACATTTGAATACTACCAACTGCTATATTACTTTTAGGGTTTTCAATATACCACGCTTCGTCAATACTATCTGTTACTACTCTAAACTCTTGTCCATTTCCTTCTTTATTAATAGTGTAGTATTCTTTTAAACTATTTAGTAATTTATCTTTATCTGTATTAAATATAACTCTGTTGATAGCTTCAAATTCTAATGCATCAGAATGTAAATTAACTAGTTCAACTAAAGCGTATCTACTTTTACTACTTAGTGCTTTTTCTCCTATTTCTTTCTTTAAATTTTCATAACAAGCTTTTGCAGTAGCAAGTGAGTGATTCCCATCTCCCATTGCAAAAAGTAGTATTCCTTTATCTTTTACTCCATATTTATTTTCAAAGTAATCTTTATCTGCTAAGCATTTTAAACGTTCATCTACTTCATCCATAGTTTCATTATTAAGTAAATATCCCTTAATATGTCCACCATTTTTCATTAAATCAAAATCATATACTATATCACTTTCTGTAACTTTATTTTTTAAACTTTCAATGATATTCTTCTTTTCATCATCTATTAAAATCATAATATGTGGTAACTCTAGTAGAGCATTTTTTCTTACTTTAACTCTTGGTGGAATTCTTTCAATAACAGTCTTCTCTGTAGCTCTTATTAAAGTTTGACTACCCTTTTCATAACTATAATCTTCTAAGTCAACTATACCCATAAGTTCTTCTCTTACTTTACCATCTTCTTGAGTTCTTTCTAAATATATCATAGAGTCACTGTATTCATTAAAGAAGTCCATATTAACTAACTCTTCCATATTTTGATTAATCTTTTTAATTCTTTCTTCTACATCACTTTCTTCTAAATAAATTTCAGGTAGTGTCAGATTAAGTGTTGAAGGGTTACTTCCCACAATTTCTCTTACACTATTCCAATATTCAGGCTCGCTTGTATATTGATCACAAGCTACTACACTCCACTTTGTCATATCAGTGTTTTTAGGTAGTAAAATATTTCCTCTTTTAAAAGGTATTTTCATATAATCACTCTCCTAGTTAATTATACAATACTTTTTATCTATTTAAAAGTCTTATTTTAATATATGATATTTAAAAATTTCAGTTTGAACATCTTATGAATCTCAAAAAAAGTTTTAAATAATATTTTGTCCTATGCATTCAACACACATATTAAAAATAATTTTTATTTACAAAAAAATAACCAACTCCTTTAAGTTTGGTTATTTGATTTTTACAATTCACTTTTTATTCTATAAATCTCCATGGAACGAATTTTTTCATTTTTTTGTTCTATAAATTTCCATGGAACGAATTTTTTCATTTTTTCGTTCTATAAATTATTCTGATAAAAATATCGATACATACTCAGAAAATACAAATATTTGATTTCTGCTAAAGCCTGTTGTCTCTTGTATTATATTAGCTAATTTCAATTCACTAATAACACCATTAACAGTAGATTCAGGCATTTTTAATGCTTCTGATATTTTTTTTCTTGATGAGCAAGGTTCATTATAAAAATAATCAACAATTTTTTTTGCGTTATCATATTTTACACCTAAATTTGTTAATTGTGATTCTACTTTCTTTGTAAGTTCTACAACTTTTTTAAATTTTTTCTTTGCTATTTCAGCAGTTTCGATTATTCCCTCTAAGAAAAATTTTATCCATCCAATAATATCGTTTTTAACTCTAACATCATTTAATTTTTGATAATATAAATCTCTGTTTTTTTCAAAAAAGTAAGATATATATAAACATGGATTATCTAGATATTTTTTACTCTGAAGATATAATGGAATTAACAATCTTCCAATTCTGCCATTTCCGTCCAAAAATGGATGTATTGATTCAAATTGATAATGAATCATAGCAATTTTTATTAAATCTGGTGTATCTATATCTTCATTATTGATAAACAATTCCAAATCTTTTAAACAATCAGATAAATCCTCTACAAGAGGTGGTACATATGCAGCAGTTGAAGGCATTGTTCCACCAATCCAATTTTGTGATATTCTAAATTCTCCTGGTGTCTTTTTTTCTCCCCTTACACCAGTTAATAATATTTTATGTATTTCTCTAAATAATCTATTGCACACCGGAAATCCTTCACTAATTCTAGCAACACCATAATCAGTTGCTTTGACATAATTTTGAACTTCTTCCCAGTCATCTCTCTTTTCAGGGTTTATATCCCGTAATTCAGATAAATCCTCTTCAATAGTTGTTTTAGTTCCTTCGATTCTACTAGATTTATTTGCTTCTATTTTTACGTGCATTTTAATATATAATTCAACATTAGGAAGCAATAGTGAATAGGCATTTAATTCTCCAATTTGTCTATTTGCTTCAGCAAGCAAAGAATCTAATTTCGTATCATCCCATCCCCAGTTATAATTAATATTACTTGGTAAAAAAGCTTTATATCCATTTCCTTGTTTATATTCTCCTGCTTTATATTCTTCTAATTTCATAACCTTACTCCTTTCAATTTAGTCTTGTTTAAATATTTATTAATTTTTTTTACAATTCAATTGTATCAAATTTCCTAAAAAAAGTCATCACTTTAACCAACATTAATACTTTTTTTAAAAGTATTAATAGTATCCACTTGAAATAAATTTTACTTTTAAATACGCATTTTAAAATTACTACTATAAAATTCACAAAAAAATAAGCTAATCTAAACTGATTAACTTACATTTAATTCTAGAAATTGTATTGGTTATGTTTTTATAAGGTTTATCAAGTATTTTAGATATATCACTATTACTTCTACCTTCTTTTTTTAACTCATACACTTTTATTTCTTCTATTGTTAAATATTCTTTTATTTCTTTATCTGTTTCACTATTAATTACTTTATCTATAATATTTCCACTTGTACTAAGAATATTATAAAATCCTAGACTATCATTATCTAAAGAGATTGCTTCATTTAAAACATTATTCTTTTTTCTATTATTATTCTTAATCAAATCTTGTAGTTTTCTATTAACAATTAGTGTTATAATTGTACTAAATTTCTTATTTTTAGTTTCATCAAATAGCTTTATTGCTTCAATTAAGCCAACTAAACTTTCTTGATATAAGTCACTATACTCTAGTCCACACTTACTTGCAGATCTTAAATATTTAGATACATTTATTTTTAATATTTGATTATACATATTAATTATTTCTTTAAGTGCTAATTCGTCGTTATTTCTAGCAAGACATACTAACTCTTCTGTTGTCATTTTCTATTCCTTACTACTTCATAGATAAGTATACCTGCTGCAACGGACGCATTTAAACTATTTACTTTTCCCTTAAGTGGAATACTTGCAATAAAGTCACAATTTTTTCTTACAAGTTCTTTTAGTCCAAAACCTTCACTTCCAATAATTAATGCTACTTTTCCTGTATAATCAATACTTTTGTAATCTGTCCCTTCAGCGTCACTTCCAACTATCCAGTAGCCTAGTTCTTTTAATTTAGAAATTGTGTTATTTAAATTAGATACTAAAGCTACTTTTTGATTAGTAAGAGCACCACTTGAAGTTTTCATAACTGTACTAGTAACTAGTGTTGTTCTTTTATTTGGAATAATTATATAATCTACTCCAGCACATTCACATGTTCTTATAATTGCGCCGAAGTTTCTTGGGTCTTCTATATGGTCTAATATAACTATAAAATTAGCTTTACTATCACTCTTGATGTCTTCAAAACTAAAGTACTCATAGTCTTCTGCTTCAATAATTATACCTTGATGCACTTCTTTACTAAGTTTATCCATTTCACTCATACTTTTATATATTGGTGTAATATGTCTTTTATTAATAAGTTTAAGTATTTCATTATTATTAAAGTTCTCATTTAAATAAATACATTCTATTTTATTAGAACTATTTAATATTTCTCTTGCAGCATTCTTTCCTACTATTTTCATTTATTTAGCCCCCTTATATAATTATTTGCTAATACTGCACACTTTGCTCCTTCACTAACAGCAGTCACTATTTGATATAAACTCTTTTTAATAATATCACCACATGCATATAACCCAGCAATATTTGTACTTCCATCACTTGTAATGATGTAACCGTTTTCCATATTTACCCCTAAGTTTTCTAAGTAGCCAGTACTTGTAGTAAAACCAATATAACTAAATACTCCATTAGCTATCATTTCTTTACCATTAACTATTAGTTTATAAATGTCATCGTCAAACTTAATATCTTCAATGTTAGCATTTTCTATTACTTCAATATTAGAGTAACTTTCTAGTTCACTCTTAAGTTTACCCTTTATTTCACTTCTAGAAATAATTTTAACGTTCTTTGAAATATTAGCTAAGTAAATACTTTCTTCTACTGAAGAGTCTCCTCCACCTAGTACTACTACATCTTTATCTTTATATAGTGGTGCATCACATATAGCACATCTACTAAGTTTTAAAGTGGATACTTTTTCTTCAAAAGGTGTCTTTTTAGGACTTCTTCCACTACTAACTATAACACTTTTTGTAGTATATTCACTCTTATTTGTAGTTACTTTAAATAAATCTTTTTCTTTAACTACATTATTAACTTCTTCTATTTTAAAAGGAATATTCATTTCACTTACGTGCTTAAACATCTTGTAAGCCAATTCTGGCCCAGTAACATCTGGAATCCCTAAATAATTGTCTATCTTATTTGTTGTATTAACAAGTCCTCCTGGGCTATTTTTTTCAAGTATCAAAGTATTTAAGTTACTCCTTTTTGCATAAAGAGCAGCACTCATGCCACTTGGCCCCATTCCTATAATTATTAAGTCGTACATAAAACCTCCTTTTTTTAAAAATAAACCATTTCTACTTTTTCAGTATCATTATACATTTCAGTTAATTTTGGTTTTCTAGCTTGAAGTAAAATGATTATAACTCCTACAATTATAAACACTATACTTACAAGCTGTGCTATTTTAACATTTCCTAACATCAAATTGTATTTAGCATCTCTCATTCCTTCAAAGATAAATCTACCAACACTATACCAAATCAAGTATCCACCAAATTGCCATCCAAGGCGAGTATATTTAAATTTTCTAATTAATAACAAGATAACAAAACCTGCTAAACACCATAAAGACTCGTAATAAAATAGTGGTGTATATGTTACTCCATTTATATTCATACCATATATTATAAACTCTGGAATAAACTTTAAACTTTGTAAATGCTCTATTGTTGTAATAGACCCATATACTTCTCCATTAAAGAAGTTACCCCATCTACCTAACGCCTGAGCAATTAATAAGTAAGGCGCTATTATATCAAACATTCTATACACTGATACCCCATATTTTTTACAGTATATTATACTAGCAATTCCACCAAATATTATACCACCATGTATGGCAAGTCCACCTTCCCATACATATAGTATTTCTACTAGGTGTTTACTATAGTATTCATAATTAAACATACAATAGTATAATCTTGCACCTATAATACCTACAATTATTGCCCAGAAAAGTAAGTTAGTTATAAATTCTTTTTTAATATTAAACTTCTTAGCTTCTCCGTTAATAAGAATATAACAAATCAAAATTGCTGCAAGTATAAAAATGCTATACCACTTAATTTCAAAACTCCCTATTGTAAATGCTACTGGATTCATAAATTACCTTCTTTCTTTATATTTATCTACTATTAAGTTATTTAATAATACATTTACTACACTTATAAATATTGCTATAAATATTGGAATAATCCATCCATTAACAACAAACTTACTTCCTAATATTAAATGGGTAATTTTAAGTATTACAACATTTATTAAAGGTGTAGTTAAACCCATTGTTAAAATGTTTATTGGTAAAGCAATAAATTCTAGAAGCGGTTTTAAGTACACACTTATTACACTAATAATTACACTAGCTAAACAAGCATACCAAAAATTCTCAACATAAAAACTTTTAAACAAATAACTAGCTATCATTAGTGATAAGGCTCCAGTTAAAATTTCTAAAACAAAAGTCACAAATTCTTTTTTCTTAATATTCATCTCATACTCCTTCTTCCTATACTAATTATATTAAATTAATTATTTTTTTACAAGTGTGTTCACTAACTTTTCACTACTTTTTTAATTCATTTTTCACTTGTTTACTATCAATTTTCAAAATCTGTTAAAATTGTGAATAACTTCGTACTTTTTACAAGAAAAAACACTTATTTTCTAAGTGCTTTTATAAATATTTTTTTAAATACATTCCAGTATAGCTATTTTTATTTTTACTTACTTGTTCAGGTGTTCCAGTTGCAACTATCTTACCACCAAAGTCTCCACCTTCAGGTCCTAAGTCTATAATGTAGTCAGCTACTTTGATTATATCCAAGTTGTGTTCGATTACTATAACAGTATCCCCGTTATCTACTATTCTGTTAAGTATAACAAGAAGTTTCTTAATGTCATCTATATGAAGCCCTGTGCTAGGCTCATCTAGTATGTACACACTTTTTCCAGTAGGTCTTTTTTGAAGTTCTTTAGCTAGTTTAACACGGCAAGCTTCTCCACCAGACAAAGTAACAGCATTTTGTCCAAGCTTTACATAACCGAGTCCTACATCATGCATAGTATCTAGTATTCTCTTAATTTTAGGAACATTTTCAAATACTTCTAAAGCTTCATCTACTCTTAAATCAAGAACATCTGCAATACTCAAACCTTTAAACTTGATATTTAGTGTCTCTTTATTATACTTTTTACCATGACATACGTCACATGGAACATACACATCAGGTAAGAAATGCATTTCTATCTTTTTAACTCCATCACCCTGACATGCTTCACATCTTCCACCTTTTACATTAAAGCTAAACCTACTTTTAGTGTAACCTCTTAACTTAGCTTCCTTAGTCTCTGTAAACACATCTCTTATTAAATCAAATAATCCTACATAGGTAGCTGGGTTACTTCTTGGTGTCCTTCCAATTGGGTCTTGACTAATATAAACAACTTTATCAACATCATCTATACCACTAATACTCTTAAATTTACCTGGTATTTCTTTTGATTTATAAATAGTACTTGATAACTTTTTATATAGTATTTCATTAACTAAACTTGATTTACCACTTCCACTTACTCCAGTAACACAAGTTAAAGTACCCTTAGGAAACTTAACATTCACTTTCTTTAAGTTATGTTCTTCTGCACCTTTAATCTCTATAAATTCTCCATTTCCTTTTCTACGTTTTTTAGGTACATCTATTTTTAACACACCACTTAAATATTTACCTGTTAAACTATTCTTGTTTTTCATTACTTCTTCTGGAGTACCAGCAGCAACAACGTATCCTCCAAGAGTTCCAGCACCCGGACCGATATCAATTAAATAGTCACTTGCTAACATTGTATCAGTATCATGCTCAACTACTATAAGAGTATTACCTAAATCTCTCATTTCTTTCAAACTGTTTATAAGTTTATCATTATCCCTTTGATGTAATCCAATACTAGGTTCATCAAGTACATAAAGTATCCCACTTAACTTACTTCCTATTTGAGTAGCTAATCTAATTCTTTGACTTTCTCCACCACTTAAACTAGAAGCACTTCTTGCAAGTGTTAAATAGTCTAATCCTACATTTTGTAAAAAGTGAAGTCTCTCTCTAATCTCTTTCAAAATCAAGAATGATATCTCTTCTTCCTTTTTAGTAAGCTTAATATTATCAAAAAACTCTACTAAATCTCTAATACTTAAACTTGTAATATCATAGATATTCTTTTTATTAATGAATACATTTAGTATCTTTTCACTTAGTCTTTTACCTTTACAAAGAGGACAAGCACTTTCTTTCATGTAACTTTCTATCCAAAGTCTTATACTTGGACTATTAGTTTCCATGTATCTTCTTTCTAAATTAGTTATAATTCCTTCAAAATAGTCATAACTCTTTAAAATACTACCACTTCTAGTTTTAACATTAAAATGTATTTTATCTTTAGAACCATAGAATATAGTATTATATTCTTCTTTAGTAAAATCTTTTACTGGTTTATTTAAGTCAATGTTATAGTATTTACATACACTATCTAGTTTTCTAAAATAAATACTTAAAGTTTCTCCACTTTGAAAACTTTCTACTGCACCTTCTTTAATAGATAAGTTTTTATTAGGTATTAATAGGTCTGGGTCAATTGACAATTTAACGCCAAGTCCTTTACACTCAGGGCAAGCTCCATAAGGACTATTAAATGAAAACATACGTGGTTCTAGTTCTTCTAAACTATAGTCACATTCTGTACAAGCGTAGTTCTCACTCATCAGTATTTCCTTGTCTCCAACGACATTTATTAGTACTTTTCCACCTGCCATTTTACAAGATAATTCTATTGCTTCAAAAAGTCTACTTCTTGACTTTTCATTTACAACAAGTCTGTCAACCACAAGTGATATTATGTGCTTAACATTTTTTTCAAGCACTATATCTTCAGATAAGTCTCTAGTCATTCCATCAACTTTTATTCTAGAGTATCCATCTTTTCTTAAATCTTCAAACAAGTCCTTAAATGTACCTTTTTCTCCCCTAGCAATAGGCGCCATTATTTCTATTTTAGTACCTTCATTAAAGTCCATTATCTTATTAACCATTTCTTCAATAGACTGACTTTTAATAGGTACTTTATGTTTAGGACAATATGGTACACCAATTCTTGCAAATAAAAGTCTTAAATAATCATATATTTCAGTAACTGTACCAACTGTACTTCTAGGGTTTTTATTAGTAGTCTTTTGGTCTATACTAATACTTGGACTTAACCCATCAATGGAGTCCACTTCTGGCTTTTCACTAGCCCCCAAAAATTGTCTAGCATATGCACTTAAACTTTCAACATATCTTCTTTGACCTTCAGCGTATATTGTATCAAATGCCAAACTAGATTTACCACTTCCACTTACACCTGTCATAACAACAAGCTTATTTTTAGGTATCTCAATATCAATATTCTTTAAATTATTTTCTCTTGCTCCTTTAATAACAATTTTATCCATATTACATAACCTCTTTTTTTAATATTCACAATTCTTTTCTTTTTATTCAAGAACATTAATATAATAGCAAACATTTATTGTTATGTCAAGCGAACAAAAGAAAAAAGTAATAATTTTTTTAATATTACTTTTTAATGTTTATCACTGAAGAAATTGGTATACAATAGTTATTTTCTTCTATTCTCATAAGTTTATCACATAAGCAAATTATTCCACCAGGCATAACCTTCTTTTTAGTGTCATTTAAATATTTAAATGAAGACAACATTTCTCTAGTTGGACTAGCCGTTTTCTTTATTTCAAATGGATATATCTCCGTTGCATTAAAAAATACTAAATCAATTTCGTGTTTATCTTTATCTCTAAAATAACTAATATTTGCTTCCATACCGTGAGCATTATAACTTTTAATAATCTCACTAATAACATATGTTTCTAAATAATGTCCTGCACTTGCACTCATTTGAAGAGTTCTTGCATCTTCATATCCTGCTAAAAAAGCACATAATCCTGTATCCATCCAAACTATTTTTGGCATATGATTAACTCTTTTTTCTCTACTTAAATTATATGGTGTTAACAAATAAACTATCCCACTAGTTACCAAAATATTAAGCCATGCTTTTACAGTTTTATCTGTTATTCCAACTTCACTTCCAATTTTACTATAGTTAAGTTGTTCTCCATTTCTACTCGCAATAGTTATCATAAAATTTTTAAATGTTTCAGTGTTTGTGATACTAATAATATTTTCAACATCTTTAGTTAAATATGTCTCAATATAACTATTAAAGAAATAATATCTTTTCATTTTCTCATTTACATAAAGTTCAGGCATGCCACCTTTAAAAATATTTTCATATAAAGTATTAACATCAATTATACTAGTATCAACAAAATTTTTAGGGTCAAACATAACATTTACAGAATTTTTATTATTTATCTCATTATAAGTCAAACTATTAAGTTTAACAATTCCAACTCTTCCGGCAAGTGACTCTTGTACGTTTTTCATAAGCTTAAATTGTTGACTTCCTGTTAACCAATACATACTAGGTTCTTTGATTTCATCTACCTTTATTTTGATATATGAAAATAAATCTGGTGCATATTGTACTTCATCAATTAATAAAGGATATGGGTGTTCTTCTAAAAATAATTTAGGATCATTTTGCGCTAATTCTCTTGTTACTTTATCGTCTAATGTTACATAATTCATATTTTCAGGCATAATACTTTTTAAAAGCGTAGTTTTACCAACTTGTCTCGGACCAGTTACTAATAAAACTTTAAACGCCTCTGCAATTTCACTAATTGTTTCTTTTGCTTCTCTTTCAATCATATTTCCACCAACTTTCACTTATATTATACAACTATTTTGTAGTTTTATCAACATCAATTCCGAGATTTGACGCCTTACATTCCGAGTTTAGAAAATGTTTATTCCGAGATTTAGTACTTTCCATTCCGAGTTTAGGAAGTGTTATTCCAAATTTACTAAAACAAAAAAAGGCTTATTTAGCCTCAACAATTAATTTAATAGCAGTTCTTTCTTCTCCATCTACTAAGATATCACTAAACGCAGGAGTACAGACTAAATTCTTTCCAGTAGGCGCTACATAGCCTCTTGCTATTATAATTCCTTTAATTGCTTGATTTAAAGCTCCAGCACCGATAGCTTGCATTTCAACCTCATCTATACTTTCTCTAAACAAATTTGCTAAAGCACCAGCAACTTTCTGTGGTACACTTTTACTAGATACCTTAATAATATCCATATTATAAATTCCCCCTTAATAAAATATATTAAACTACAAAAGAAAAAGACCTAATTAGTCTTCTTAGGTCTACCTTTTTTCTTTACTTCCTTTATCTCTTTTTTTATTTCTTCTTTAATAACAGCTTTCTTTACTTCTCTTTTAGCTTTATTTACTGTCTTTTTAGCAGATTTAACTGTTTTTTTAACTTCTTTCTTAACAGGTTTAATCTCTTTTTCAATCTTCTTCTTTAAAGGCTTAGTTTCTTTCTCTATAGCTTTAACTACAGGTTTTGCTTTTTTCTTAAGTTCTTTTGTAGCTGGTTTTAATTCTTTTTTAACTTTCTTAACTTCTTTTTTTATTTCTTTATTTACATCTTTACCATTAACTTCAATTTTAGGTTTTCTTCCTCTTTTCTTTTCAATTACAACATTTACTTCCTTAACTTCAGGTTTGTTTTCTTCATTAATAGCATCAACCATTTCTAAGTTTTTATATTCATTTTCAATAACTTTAGAAACAAATTTATCGAACTTATCTTTTGTTACAAATAGTTCAACTAAATTTTCTATAGTCATAATTACACCTAAACAAGTGAAGTAGTATCCTAACATTAAAGTTTGAACTGAAATTTCTTTATATAAATTTACACAAGTTAATATTGCTAAGAAACCTATTAAAAATGTTCCAATAAATTTAACACTCCACATAAAATTATCTTGATTTTTATAAGTAACTATTTTATAAATTCTATTAGCTATTACTAAAATATTAAATATTGTTAATCCAGCACCTAATATCATTGCTGCATCATCATTTTTAAATATAAACAAGAATGTTGCAGTAAGTATACTTATCAAACTAAATAATAAGATTTCATAGTCTCCTTCTCTTCTTCTAATAAAGTAACAAATTACTCCAAAAAATGCTAATATAAAGAAGATAATGCTTCCATATAATACCATATCAATTAAACCAAAACTCTTGAAAATCATTATAGTAACTCCACCAATAAATATCAAAATTGATAATACTAATTGAGTTATTAAAGTTAAATCTTTTTTACCTTTCATCATTACACCTCTATCCTAGAATAATTTTACAAAATAATTAAATAATTGTCAAGGTTAAAACACCAAAAAAATGGCATATTTATAATGCCATTCATTTTTTAATTACTCTTTATTTTTATAATAAGCCTTAGCTTCGTCAACTTGTTTTAAACCTAAATTTACAAAGTATATTATAACTACCCAAGCAAGTACTGTTAAAGTAAGTGGTAATATATAATAAGGTAAATTAATTGGCATATCCCAAATACCATGTAGTACAATTGGAATTAAACAAGTAAGTAAAAATCTTTTATCATTTAAGTGTTTCTTATCTAACTTTTCAAAGCCTTTAACATACATCAATGCAGCCCCTTCAATTGCAGCCCATGCAACGTGTCCACCAGGCGCCAAAATACCTCTTATTTTTATAACTTCTAACATAGTTTGTAGTCCACCATTTAATCCATATCTTAATATATAGCCAGCAGTTTCAAACGCTGCAAAACCTGCTCCTACTGCTGCACCTATTAGTAAGCCATCTAATATATAATTACTTCTCTTTTCTTTAAATAAGAAGAATGCAACAACTACTGCTTTAGCTACTTCTTCTATTACACCAACCATGAGTGCTCCACCAAATGTTGAAATATCTGTATTAAAATCAAGTGAGAAAAACAATATTGCAACTATTAAACTAAGTGCACCACCTAATATAAAGTATTTCATTACCTTATAAAAAGGCATGTTTCTAAATACATTTATTTCAAAGAAGAATATTAAAACAGTTACAGGAACAGCGAAAGCAGCAAGCATTATCATTGCGGGTAAGAAGTTAGCATTACCATACGTAATAAAGCCTATTCTTGTAGGTATATAAGCAATTATAAAGAATATTAACATCTTAAAATATACCCAAGCTTTAGCATTATGTGGGTCAACTTCACTTACTTTAGGTGTAGTATTTTTACCTCCACAAATAAACACCTCGTCTAATTCTTCCTCACCATGTTTTTTAAAAGTATCTTTAAATAAATCTTTAAAAGTAACATAGCTTTCACTTCTAGCACCAGTTATTTTATCTAAGTTATCACTAATAATCTTACTAGTTTTCTTTTTTAATGGACATCCACAAGATGGACAACTATCCATTCCTTCACTTACTTTTTTACCACAGTCTGGACATACTTTAGAATCACTCTTATATCCACAATGTGGGCACTCTTTAGCACTACTAGATATCTCTTTTCCACACTCTTCACATTTAATTAAAGCCATACTAATTTACCTCCTTTAAAGTCTTAATAATCAAAGCACAAACATTATTTATTTCAGTTGAATTCTCATTTTCTTCTTTAGTAGTAACTAAATACATACTATTACCTACTAAAAATGTATATCTGTTATCTATTACTAAGTGACCACTACTTGTATAAGAAAACATACTTCCATAAGTTAACTTATCTCCTACGTATCCTGATAGTTGATTTAATAAAATTTTTACATCTCCATAAGCTTTATTTAACTCTGTTGTAACATCATTTAATAGTACTGAAGGGTCTGTATAATTCTTATATTTTTCTATCATTATATATGGAATTAATGCTCCTTTGTCATCAATATTTTTTCCTACATAAATAGTCTTATCTTTATCTACGTACACTCTATAAGTTGTAGGAAACTCAAAATACTTTCCATTCTGATTAAATACATAATTGCCATTTTGATTAGGTTGTTGTGTTTCAGTTGGATTAGATGGACTTGGCGCTGGTGTATTGTTTTCATTTTTACTAGTAGTATAAACTAAATTATATGTTTTAACAACTGTTTTTTTTAGTTTACTTATTTTTTATATTTCATATTAAACTTATCTATTTGACTAAGTCTTTTGACATTACTTGTACTTGGAATTTTCAAATAATTTAAGTCAACATAATTAAAGTTACTACTTGAGTTACATGGGTACATTGAAATATACTTATTAGTATTATGAAAAGTAATAACCAAAAAATAATCACTTATTTTACCATTAGTAACGCCACATTTATCATACTTAAATATATACACATCTTCATATGTTCCAAAATAATACGCTTTACAAAAGAGTATTTTCTTCTTTACTTCATAAAAAACTTTATCAAAAGGAAAATCTTCATTAAATGTACTAATTACATCATAGTCTTCCACTCTACTATACATATGTTTTGATATATGACTTAAAAACTCTTCGTCACTATAATTAAATAATTGTTCTAATCTATAGCTAGCATTAAAGTTAATGTTTTCCATCTTAGAATATTTAACTAAATTACTAAAATACCCAAATTTAGGATTTATTAAATATTTTCTGTTTTCATTTAGTAGTTCTTCTACTTTATCAAAATCTTCTAAATAACTTAAACATCTTAATTTATTATAAAGTACTTTCTCTTCTATAATATTATACTTAGCAAAATCATTAAATAACTTTTTATTAGAAGTATACCTTTCTTCTATGTTACCCAAAACATATAAAGCCTCACTAAAACTACCCAATACTTTTAAAACTTTAGAATAGAACACACCTGCAATATAGTCATTTGGATATTTCTTTATATATTCTTCTGTTCTAATCAAAGCTTCACTAGGGTTTGTTCTTAAAAACGATTTAATATATATATATTCTTCATTATTAAAGTAACTTTTCATATCATTTCCCCATTAATATTGTAACACGTTTAAAACAAAATAGGAAGAGAAAATCATTAGTATTTAGTCTATTGCAATTTTTCCAGTTAGCAAACTAAAAAAAGTGTAACTATTTAACGTTACACTCATTAACATTTACAAATTTTTTACCTTTAATTCTATAAAGAACATTGCATTCCCCTATTTCGTCATAATAACTTATGTGGTATATAAATTCCTTTTTACCATCATTAAATATATCTAACGCATTACTAATAGTTCCTGCACTAAATTTAGTTATATCATTTTCTTCACTTTTGTATAAAATATAATACTTTTCTTCCTTATTATATACAAGATAACTAAAGTAATAATTAAGAGCCCCACCAATAACAGAATACACTTCTTCAATATTATTGTCTCCATCAAAGTCCATCATTACTTTCTCACTATATGTTACTTGATTTAAACTAAATTTTAATTTTAATTTAGACTTAATAGTCTCTAATTCAAGAGTACTAACTTCGTTTTTATCTAAGAGTATTCCACTAATACTACCTTCATACATATAGAAACTATTATTATATTTAATACTATTATCTTTATAATCAAATATATAAAACCTCTTTTGAAATGAATCATAATACATAGTATTTTTTCCAATATCTTTTCCATCAATATTAGTGTTGTATTCTTTATTATTATACTTACTTACTTCACTAGTCTCATCTGTGCAGTCCCATTTCTTGCATTCTAATATTGTCAATGGACTAGTAATTAGTGTAAACGCATACTTTTTATAATACTCGTTTACTACTAAATATAATCCATACATAATAATAGAAAATACAATAACTATAAATATAATTGTAACTTCAAACTTATTATTCTTTTTTTCCATATCTTCTCCTAAATATCAAATCTATAAGCAATCATATAAACTACTTCATTTGCATTATAGAAAGGTACGACTATATTGGCATCACTTGCTGTATCAGACATATATATAGTACTTCCGCTTACTCCAGTTACAAGTACCCAGTGTTGTCTAGGATCTGGTGATTTAACTCTAAGAATTACTTCATATCCATTATTAATATAACCAGCAATTACATTTGCTTTATTTTCAAGTGACCCACTTAAAGCACTACTCTTTCGTTCATAATCATTAACTAAAACTGATTTTAGAGCACAAGCACTTACCAAGTTATTTCCGTCTAAGCATCCATTAGCTTTAATTGTATTTACAAACGTTCCTGGGTTAAAGTTAGCTACTTTTACTTGAGCACCACTTTTAGCAATAGCTTTAGCATGCGCGGTTATAAAACATCCCACACTAGACATATTTTTAGTTGATAACATAATACTTCCCCATTCACTACTACTTTGTCTCCATTTATCCCAGTCGCCACTTGCAAAGCTACATGATGGATTACTTAAAATGTATTCTCCGCCATAAGAGCTTCTTATTAATTCTACATAATCACTTCCTTGATTAGCCAAAGAATTCCAACTATTTTGAGTAGTACTAGTGTATCCTACTCCAGCAGGATTTCCTGAAGTGTCAGTAAGTATTATTCCAGATACTGCTTTAACAGCTTTTCTAATACGAGAGTCGTTTTCTAAAGGACCTTTCCAATGAGTACAACTAGCCCCTTCTGGTACTGTACCTTTTGTCATTACAGTTTGCACACTTTGGTCTAGTGCCGAAGTACATATGTCACATCCTTTGTCAGGATCACAGTATGTTTGATCCCAAGTACTACTTGATATTTCAAGGACAACCTCACCATTTTCTTCTTTTATAGTACCACGGTTAAAAGCATAAGTTCTAGCCGCGATTGCTTGTGCTTTCATTGCTTCATCAGGTGCCCCACCATTTTCAGCATACACTACTCCTAGTACATACTTTTCAAAATCAATTAATTCTTGATTAGGAACAGCAGCATTCACTTCTACATCAGGCAGTGCACTATTTTTTTTGTGAATAAGTCTTACTTTTAAATTACTTACATCTCTGTTGCCAACTGTATACGTACAATTTCCTGAATAAAGAGCTAAATTTGTTTTAACTGTGTTAGGGTATCCTAGTAAATAGTTTATATAGTCTTGTCTAGAACTAACTCTGCTATCCATAATATTTTCAATATCCCTAGCCACTTTATAATCAAATGCTGGTTTAACACCATCTAAATTATATTCAGCCTTATACCTAGGATATGTATCATAAATAAATCCATCTTCATAAGTATATCCATCTATACTAGGTATCTTTTCTTCCTCGCTTGTTAAATCAAGTTTAACATCATACTTAGCTAGACTAGGTTTAGCTACACCTATATTGTCATAGCATTCACTACTTGTTAATTCATACGTTCTAATAATATTGTTGTCTTTCTGATAACTCTCACTTATATTTTCCCCATATCTTAAATATAAATTAAACTTACTTTCACTTGTTTGATAGTTAATAGGTGCACTAAAAGCATCACAGTGTCTTCCTATTTCATTGCCTTCTTCATCATAATCAATTACTAACTTATAAGGAGTAAGCCCATAACCATCTTCTAAGTCATACTTTAAAATATACTCATCTATTAATTTATCTAAATCTTCTTTTTCATAAATCTTTGTAACAAAAAGTGTACTAATTGCATCTAAGTCAGTTGGTGCAACGTAGTTTTTATCATCACTTTCTAAACCACTTGCATCAGGTACTTTAATAAATAGTTCACCATTCTCTTTAACATTTTGAGTATCATACGCATAATATAAACTACTTAAAAAGTATCCAGGACTAAGTGTTGTTATACCAGGTAATGTTTCTTTTTCTTCAAGTGTCTTTTTAACATATAAACATAATTCAGTAGGATTTTCTATTTCATATACTCCAAAGAAATTTTTAATTTTAGTAAAAAAGCTTCTCTCTCCACAGTCTATTCCATCAGCACTTTCATACAAACTATCTATATCTCCTCTAGACATTGCTTCTTCATATTTCTCTTTAAATACTTCGTAACTATCTTTTCCAGTTAAATTAAACTTCATACTTAACGAGCTTATTATTGTATGATATACAATTACGATTAAGAAAATTAGTAACATTACCCCAGCAAATATACCAAGAACCCATCCAACTGGCCCACTTAAAAGAGTTATTAATGCCTTAATGGCCTTTACACTAGTTTTAGTTGCCTTTACACCTTTGTTTACAGCACGTATTCCTTTTGCAGTATCTCCAACTATTCCATCATCTTCACTTGCCTTATTTAAAAGAGCATTCCCCGCACTATTTAAAGCATTTTTTCCTAAAGAGCCTTTATCTAGTTTATCTTTTTTTTCTAAAGAATCCGTTCCTAAACTTGTATTACTAGTTTCTCTACTTTCCATATTATTTTGTAAATTTCTACCTTTAGTATTATTTATTCTATTATTAATATCAGATTTATCAGTACTATTCACAAATGTATTATTATGTAAAGGAAAAGAACCCACATTATTTTGTGAATTTAAGTTTTCACTATTAATTAAGTTCTTCTCCTTATCATCCATAATATACCTCTTAACTATAATCCTCCACCAGAACCAAATGAGTCTAGTTCTTCTTGAGTCGCTATTACATTAATTCTCATTCTACGCGTTCCACATACAAATAAAGCTTCTCCTTGATTATATCTTTTAATACTTTCTTTTTCTTGATCATTTAAATCTATTAATCTTGCTAAATCTTCAACTGCTTGCTTCTTTAAGCCCATTACTAAATAGTAACTTGCATTATCAAATATTGCTTTACCATGTACGATTACTTCAGGACTTGCAAAGTCAGTAGGTTGTTGTGTAATAATTATTGTACCTGTGTTATATTTTCTACTTCTTCTTTGTACTTGGGCTAAGAATTCTGCTCCTAAAGTATTTCTGTCTGCTAGAAGGGTGTGTGCTTCATCTACCATAAGTATTGTATTAGTGTCTTTGTCTAAGCATAAACCCCATGCATGCTTTAATATGTTAAAGAATAAAGCATTTCTTATATTAGCATCACTATTCATTAACTCTCTTATATTAAATACTATAAAGTCACTATTAGGTTCTACTGTAGTATGTCCTGTAAAGTAATATCTTAATTCTTTTGTTAACGGTCTAACTTTTAACTCAAGTTTTTCCATTACTTCTTTTTCACGAGTAGCTTCTACCATTGATAAAAGTCTTCCTTTAATAGTAGCATACACATCGTCAAATGTTGGATAGTCTTCACTAGTAAACTTACTAAAGTCTGTTTCATAGTCTATCTTATATCTCTTATAAGTATCTTGCACTACTTCACTAAACAAAGTAAGTACGTCTTCTTCTATATCAGGACTATAGTACTTCATGAAAGCTTTAAGTGATTGTAATGTTCTTGTTAAAACAGCATTTCCTCCACCATCTTCAATATCAGAGTCAGCTATTACTTCAAGTGGATTTATCATTCCGTAGTCTCCACCTAATCCTAGATTAATGAAGTCTCCTCCATAAAGTCTAGTCATGTCTTCTAGCTCACCTTCTGGGTCAATTGCAACTATTTTGTGTCCATTTCTAATATTACTTCTTAAAAGTATCTTAGCAGCAGTAGATTTACCACTACCTGATGTACCTAAAATTATCATATTGGCATTATTTCTATTAAACTCTTTCTTAATCTGATATAAGAATTGATTAAATAATATAATACCTCCAGAAAAGTCTACACCTAGTAAACAAGATAAACCTGGGTCCTTGATACTATCAAATACAAATGGATACATCGCACTCATAGTAACACTTGGAATAGGTGTTCCAATTCTCTCTTCAATATCTGAGTCTGGAAATATTGGTAAACAACTTTTTAAAATTTTCTCTTGTTCATATCTAAGTATTGTGCCTTTCATTCCCATAGCATCTAAGTAGTTCTTTACTTGAACCTTTTTATTTTCTAATTCTTCTTTTGAGTCAGCCAATACCATAACGTGCATTTGAAAGTCAAATATTCTAGCTTGAGTACTTGTAAGCATTGTAATAAAGTTTTCTATACTTTCGTAGTCTTGTCTAATTCTTTCTTGAATAGTTCTGTCATGTTCGTTTTGATATTTCATTTTCATATCAGCTATTTCTTTATTAAGCATTTTACTTAATACTGAAAACTCTATTGGAATGTGTTTAATAATTACCTTAATTCCACTATATTGTGTTAAATTAGCTAAGTATCCCTCGTTTATCATTTTAGGATAACTAATAATAGTCAAGAAACAACAATACTTTCCACTTATAACCATATCCCCTGCATTAAATTCTAGCCCTTTTGGTGCTAATTGACTTTTTAAGTTCATGAACCCATCACCGTCCCAAATTCAGTTCTACTTCCATCATTTAAAAATCCATCAAGTAATACTCTTAAATCATCATTACTAGTTTGACTAGCAACTAATCCACATGTTGCAAAACCACTTATTAAGTTTTGTATTCTCTTTTGCATTATCTCAGGTCTTCTCTCTCTAAATAGTAAGTAATATTCTGTATCAGCCACACCTACTTCCTTACTCATAAATAGATTTGCCTTATTGATGTCTTGCATAACAAGCTTCTTCAAAACTGGAGTTTGTACGTTATTGTATAAAAGCTGTAATTGACTTAAATAAACATTAATATCAACTGGTCTATCTGCTACAATAATACTAAATTCATAATCAATGCTATTATATAGATTTCTTAAATTATATATAACGTTTCTTTGACTATCATTATCCATAATAAATATGTTCTTAGGTTGTACTTTAACACCTGTTACTTGCATTCCATCATCAAGTTGTATAGCACCATTTAGTATAGACCTAATAGGTAGCCAATCTTCTGTATTTTTACTTCTCACTGTACTCACTTCTAACACACCATCCTTTCCAATAATATACTCTTCTATTTGCTAAAAACAAGTATAATTCTTTTATAAAACACATTACGTTATGATAAAATGGTATAGGTACTACCAAGAAAGTACATACACATATTGGTAGTATCTTTATTATTGTTGTAGTCATTGTAGTAGCTTGTATTGCTACAAATAATAGTAAACTTACTCCCACACCACACAAGAATACCACTAAATCAATACCTCTAAATATGTTAAATATAAGCTTACCATTTTTACTATTAGCAGGTATAATATACATATTATTCATATTCTTTCTTCCTTTCCTTTATTTAATTAGTATTGTTATTGTTGTTTGCATTACGAGACCTATATTGCGGTTTTTCTTCACGTTTATTTCTTCTCTTATACTCGCCACTTCCCTCAAATGAACTTTTCTGTTTTTCAATATTTTTCTTTTCTTGTTCTTTTCTTTTAATTGTATTCTCATAATTTTCATTAGAAAGTTCATATCTATGTTTTGCAGTATTTACTGAAGTTAAGTCTGTAATTTTTCTATCAGATAAGCCATTTTTATCAACGTATTCATTATAATCATTAATCATATCTCTTAATTCTTGAACATCTTGAGTAACTGGACCATTGTAGTTTGCATTAGCCATATTTAATTGACTAGCGAAATAAGAATCTTTTTGAGAATTATATTCATTAGTTAATTCATTACGTTTATTAGCTAGTTCACTCATTGCAACACTTCTGTCTGTATCATTTTGAGCATTTGCTATTCTTTCCTGAATACTTTGAATATCACTATTATTAGAAAGCATATCTTCTAAAGTACCATGCGTTCTTTCATAATTTCTATTTAATGTATTTTCAATGTTATTTCTCATGTCATTACCTTTATTAGAAATATCCATTTTTTCTCTAATCTTTTCAATATCTTTATCTTTGTTTTTAATTTGTTTATCAAAATCGCCTAGCGTAGTTTTATCCCTTCCTTGTCCACCAAAGAAGTTTTCAACTCCACCCACCATAAACGCTCCAAGTCCACCAGCACCAGCAACTCTAGCACCCATTCCAAAGCCACCTTTTATTGCACCAGTACTTGCACCAATTACACCAACAGCGTTTTTAGCTGCAGCACCTTTAGTAACACCAGTAGTAAGACCAGTAAACGCTCCACCTAAGGCACCACCAGCGCCACCAGTTATTCCACCAGCAATTGCTCCACCTACAAGTCCAGCAGTTCCAGCAACAGTTCCTTTAAGTATTGCTCCAAATCCTTTTCCAGCATCACCTAAACCTAACTTCATTCCTAAAGCGTCTTCTATTAGTTTTGGTAATTCTTTAGTTGCTTTAAATATTGCAATTATTAAAAGAATATGTACAAGCCAGCTTGTTCCAGAAGATGTTTCACTAATGTTACCTAAAATATTCCCTATTAAACTAATAGCAGCAAAAGCTAGATAAACAGTGAATATCCTTATAAACACAGAAAGATATATTCCACTATACAATTTACCAAATTTTTTAAGTTTGTCTTTCTGAGTAGGGTCTATTGACATAATAATTGGTATTGGTGCTAGTATTTGTAAAACTAAAAGTTTCACCATCCTTATACCAAGTTCAATTGCAAATACTAGAAAATAATAACACACAAGCACACCCACTATAAAACTTATAAACGGTAAATAATTAAAACCTGAATCTGTTGCATAAGGTGATAGTAAGTTTATTGAAGCCCCGTCAAGTACTCTATCAACAGCGTTTTTTGCAGGTATTGATAAATTTTCGTTACTATTGCCGCCAAGCATCAAACTTACAAATATAGTGTTTGCAAACTTTTTAGCATTTTCCTTTATGTCCATTTCTTGTCCGTTACTATCATAATTATCAGCGCCATATATAATTTTAGGTATAACATTATTTTTAATTATAGAATTTTGAAATTTATATAAACTAGTGAATATTAAATTGAGAGATACTAATAATACTATTGCAATTAATATATTTTTAACTAATTTTGTTCCTGTTTCAGCACTTTTATTTGCTTTGCCAGGGTCAATAATATAATTAATTAATGTAAATGATAATTTAAATAATGCAAACACACCACATAATATCATTATTCTACCTAGAATATAGCTGATTTGTTCAAAACCATTTGCCACAAAATCTAACTCTGCTATTGCAAAGAATGCTTGAATTGCATAAGCTGCAATTGAATAAACTATACTATCAATTAGTATAAAAAGTTCATACAAAATGTTTCCAGCAAACCCTAGAAAGTTTATTCCTCTTAATAACCAACGCATATTTTCTCCTTTCTACTTAATCCCGCAAAGTATATTTTCTATATCTAAAATATTTCCGATCATATCAATAAATGTAGGAATTAATAATATAACTATTAATATAATTAATCTTTTAACAAATTTATTAATAGTTTCTTTTAATTTATCTTTATCACTGGAAACTACTCCAGCAAACTCTACCATACTCATTACTATAACAAGCAATATTGATACCAATTTTATAATTGTAAATGCTATTTGTAAATAATATGCAGGCTTGCCTTCTTCGTCAGCTAAACCTAAATAAGATTCACATGTACCAGCATCTTTATCAATTATTAAATCAATTAATTTGAATGTATATCTTCCATCTAAACCTGAATTATAATCTCCACTCGCATCAGTAGAAACTCCACTTCCATCACTAATAGAATTAACTGACAAAACAAACTTTCTGCTGAATGTGCCACCAATTGGTGTTATAATAACTGATTTACTAGTATCTTCAGAAACATTAGGATTAAATTTAAAAACATTTTTAAAATCTTGCCATTCACTTTTTCTTATTACAAATGGATAATATGAAAAACTACCCTCCCATACATAATCATTATCTTCATTAACAGCAGTATATCTTTCACTATCAATAGAAACAGAGTACTTACCATATTTATCAACTTTAATATGAAACTGTCCCATCATAGCACCTTTTAAATCTTCACATTTTTGTCTCGCTTTTTCTTTTTCTTCTTCAGTTTTTCCAACAGAAGTAGCATCACAAGTGGAAACTCCAAAAGTATAAATTGTTTCTTGACCTTGTTTGTATTCTACTTTAGTTTTCAAAGGTACAGCACCAGCATCGGTGACAGTAGAAGTAATAACTAAAACATTCTTGTCTTTACCTTTACCATTAATTTTTCCAGTTCTTGTATAAGCATATAATGGTGGACAATCATTAATATAATAGTTATCTGAAGAATCAGGTTCAAATAAACCTTCTTTATAAAAATTATCAGATTTAAATATATAAAATGTACTTTTATCAGAATTCTTTGGATTTGTAAAAGCTGTAGATGGTAAATTCTCTAATTCATAGATTTCTCCATTTGCTGAATAAGGTACTAATTCTTTTCCATTTATTTTCATTGCAAAGTTTGCAAGTCCACCTTGACCATCATCTGAAAATGTTAAATTAAAGTTCAAACTATATTCTTCAAGATAATTATTATTTTCTGTTGTATCAAATATGTATGAGCATGTTTTAGTTGTAGCATTTGTTACACCGATAAAACACATAAAACACAAAATTGTAAATAATAAAAAATTATAAATCTTTTTCATAGCTAGTCACACTCCCACTACTTAACATTATATCATAAAAAAAGCACTTATAAAAGTGCTTAATTCATTAATTTTGATTTTTATTTGTAGGATCATTAGTTAAGTGACAGCTAAATGGATCCCAAACGCATCTATAACAGCTCTTTTCCCAAGTAACATCTGAAACTAATCTTACAATTACACCTGTTATTGTTATAATTAAATAGACTATAACTGCTGCAATAATTTTTTTGATCAAATGTTGTTGAGCACTCTTGATTTCCTTTTCTTCTTTACTCATAACAGCTTTTGCCATTACTATCATACCTGATACTATTAATAATAATGGTACTACAATTTTAATAGCCCAAATAATATAACCAAATATAGTCCATACTGGTTCAGTAGCTGAACACATTGTAGTTTCGTCTAATAAAAATAAATAATTCATATTTCTTCCCTCTTTCTGATAATTATTTTAATATAAAATACTAATAATGTCAAATGTTTTTGTTAAGTTTACATATAATTTAAGTAAAATCAACATTTTATTATGATTTTTTACTATTTACTTAATACTTTGCTATCAAATTTACCTTGATATTCTATTTCAGACATATATTGATATGAGTATATATATAATCCATCTACTGTTTCAATTACAATGTTATTTGTATCTTGTTGTAATATAATTGCTGTTTCTTGATCTATTTCTACTCCATCATATACTATTTTTCCAAACTTTTCTTGTAAATTATAATTTTGTAAAGTATTAATATAATTTAAATCTTTTGATATAATAACTGTTTTAGTATCTTCATTAATTTGAATGTTACTTCCAATTATTTTAAACATTTCAATTGGTGCATATAGCATATTATTGTAATATACTACTTCTTTACTCATCTCTATAATATATCTTTCAGAAGTTACTTCATCAGCTAGTCCTAGTAAATTACTATATGGAGAAACCATATATTGTTTTCCATTTATTGTTATATAAGTAATAGCCTTTTGCCAGTTTACTTCACCATTAACGCTTTCAACTATTTGTCTTACGGGTAAATAAGTATCAGCATGATAATTTAATACATTAACTTTTAATAACCTACCATTAACAATAACATTGTACTGATTATCAACTTTTTCTAAAACAGTATCATTTTTACCTTCCTTTTCAATTTCCTTTGCATTTGCAGCAGTTGCCATACTCATCATAATAGAACCTGTTAATAATGTTGATAGTACCTTAGTACCATATTTTTCTTTTAAATTTTTAATTTCCATAAAAATTTTATTATAAACACATTGCTACACATATATAACTGTTTTCTGTTTTAGTTTTAAAGAATTCACCATTTTGAAAAAAATAAATATACTCTTCAACAATTTTTGATGCTGCATCAACTTGTTTTAATTCATAAACTTTATTATTTTGAATACTTACTGTAGGAATAAGATCATCATCTGTATAGTTACTAGTTTTATCTAGAGTTACAACACCAAAATTATAAGCATTAAAATCAGTTAAATTTTTGAATACGCCATTATTTTCACTAATTAGATACCAATAATTTATATTGCCTGCATATAACTTATAAGCATAATAATTATATTTTTCATCACTTGTTATAAGTTGTCTAGTTAGTTCTACATTATTTAAACAATTTTCTTCAGTAATACCGTATATTTCATGACCTAATCCATAACTTTTTTCTATAATTATTTCATTATTTGAAGTACTTACAACTAACCTTTTAGTTTCTTCATCCATTTTATATGTTTTTATATAGTATGTTTCTCCATCAATACTTACATTTTTACTACATAATTTTATAGATTCATCATTAGAAACATTTTCTTTTTGACTTCCATTTTTATCATTACTAACATCTTTAAAATTAATAACTTTAATTTTATAAAGTATCATAAATATTAATAAACTAACAACTAATCCAACCAATATTCCTAATAAAGTTTTTTTCATATTTCACACACCCTTTTTAATTTAACTTTAAAAATATGACAATATTTTCACAATTTTATAATTTGTTAAGTTTACATTAAAACTTAAACATTCCTAGTAATTTACCTTTACTATCATCACTACTAACCCCTGTACTTTGCTTAATAAAACCTAATTTAGCAAGCAAACCATTTATATCTTTACTAACTTCTTTTCTTTCATCAATATTAGGTAAGTTATAAAATACTTTACACTTTGTTTCGTATTCGAACTCAGTAATTTCTCCATCACTGATATTACTCTTAACTAAAACAACTTTACCATTTTTAGTTTTTTCAAAAGCATGTCTATCTTTCATCAGTAATTTATTTAACTTAATTGTAGATGGCTCTACTAAATAAAGTACTTCATTACATACCTCTGGGTCACTAAACCCATTTAAGTCAACTAAAACTACGTTATAGTCTCTTTTTTTCATTATATCTTTAGCTAAATTCACACCAGTAGTACTTTCCATGTCTTTTGAATCAAAATATACAAAGTCTCTTTTATCTACTTCAAGTGCACATACACTGTAATTACTTTCTAAGTGTTTTTTCATTAGATAAACTAGCGTTGTAGCTCCTGCTCCTTCTGTTAAAGACTTCACTCCAATTATTCTAGTAACACTACTTATTCCATCTTCACTAGTAGATGTTTCGTTTACTGAATGTAAATGTGCAACATCTCTATATGTATTAGGGTTATCAAGTAAATACTTAATACCATCCACATTTCTAGTAAAATTATAAATACCCATACTAATTAGTTTTGACAAATAACTCTTTGTATTACTTTCTTCACTATTATCAAGTAAAAGTATAACTTTATTCATATCAAAATTTATACTTAACTTTTGTAAGTTGTCCAAATCTTGATAATCTTTAATAGCAGTAATATCTAAAATCATTCTATCAAAATAGAAATTAGTAAAATTGTTTATAATTTCATCTACATCAAATTCTCCCTCAATAGACTTAATAACTTCTATATCAAGGTTCATTAACATTTCCTTATATTTATTAGCTATTATTACGTTCATATGTTTTCTCCTTAGTCTCTAGTATAATATAATACTTTAGTTTCTCCTTTAACAGGGACAGTAATATTTACCCATATAACTGGTATTTCTAGTTTAACAAAAGTAGTTACTTTGTAGTAAGCTCCTTGACTAGTATACATCTTTTGTACACAATATCCCCCAGTATAAGGATCACTTCCATTAGGACATCTTCCTCTTAAACTAGCTGTATCAAGTGCAAAACCTGATTTCTTTAAATAATAGTAAACTTTATCTTCTGTTCTACTACTATTCTGTAAATCGTTATCTGTTTTAGTTGCAACATTTCCAGTAGAAGTAGAAAACCCTTCATTTTCTTCAATTATACTAACTATTTTATTTTTAGCTTTAAAAGCTTTAGTATAATTAATAGAAACTGCTAGGTATGCAGAAAAAAGCACTATGAATAGCGCCACGAAACCAAGTAACCATGAACCACCAAATGCTTCTCTCATACATTAACCTTCTTTCTAATTAGTTTGTAGGCGGACAACATTGCCAACTTGTTCCACCAGCATTATCACTTTTTGCTGCTTGACAACCAGCAGTAACTTGTCCGTTTGTAGTTTCTTGTGCAGTCCAATTATTACCCATAGTATTACAAGTATTTTGAACAATACTTCTTTGAATCATAGGCCAAACGAATGCATAGAATAATCCAGCAATTGCAGCTATAGCAACAACTGTAATAACAGTCATATTTAATTCACCAGTAGCTTCTTTCATCTTATCTCCTCCTCTACTATATTACATTTATTATTATACTTGATTTTTTAGTGTTTATCAAGATTTTTTTATAAAATTTTACACAATGTATAAAATAAATAATATTTAAAGAAAAAAGTGAAATTTTCAAGCGGATTTCAAGATGTTTTTACATCAACAAAAAAAAGCACAAAATGTGCTTACATATTTGTAAATGTTCTTAGAATTGAAAGAAGTAATACAAGCATTACACCAACACCCGTAGTTGATAGCATAACCATAGTTTTCTTTTCCATTCTTTCAAGTCTTTCTTTATATTTAGTTTCCCTACTTTTGGCTTGCAAGTTAGATATTGTTCTAGAGAATACTATTAATTGTTCTTGTTTTCTTTCTTGATCACCCAAACCAAGTCTATATAAAAGTCTCATCATTCTCATTGAGTCTCTTACTGGATATTTTATAGCAAAATCCATGTATGGATCAATACTAGAGTCACCTGCGTTAATTTTACCTGTTAATTCTCTTAAACCTTCTCTAAATATACTTGGGGCTGTATCAATACTTTTACTTAAAGCAACTGGTACTGTATAGTGTTGAATTAGTATTTCCAAACTCTTTAAATAATATGGAAGTAATAAATCTATTTCGTGCAAGTGTTTCTTATAATATGCTTTTAAGTTAGAGTATCCACTTTTATAAATAAAGTATGCAACTGCAAAACATATAATTAAGTTTAGAAATGACAACTTTTTAGTCATCATTAACATGAAGAAGAATACACCCACTAGTATAACAAGAGCATCTTTAATTCTTTTTTCAAAAAGTAACTTTGCATCTACTCCTTCACCATACTTAGCCATTACTAAGAAGTCATAGTCATCTTCTTTTAAAAGTAAGAACAGCTTTTCATTATCTCTTACAAATTTATTTCCATCAATTTTTCCTTGCGCTAGCATTATTATAATAAGTAATGCTGCAACTATTAATAATTCCCACATCATTCTGCGCCCACATCCTCATTATAATATTTTTCTCCACTAACTAAGAAATACGTATTTATTACTATTATTGCATGTAGTAGTATTTTAACATACCACAAGCTTATTAACTCCATGTACGTTTCATTATTAAGTAATATTTGTAATAATGCAATTAAGAAATATAATGATACACCGAATGTTAAGAAATGTGTATGGAAACTTTGTCTATCCATTCTATCTCTATACACGTTTTCTACTAAGCTATCTATGTCTTGCATCATGCCTTCTAGTGCTTCACCTGAATCTTTTGCTCCTTCATTAGTAATCTGTAAGAACAACTGATGCATATTTCTAACAATATAATAGTCATATTTACTATTCATATAATCTATTGCACCATCTATAGTTGAACTAGCATAAGCTATTCTAATCATTTCGTTAACGTCACTTAATATTGGATCTTCAAGTACTCCACTATCTCTTACGCCTTCAAGTGATTTAACAAAAGACTGCGTTGTATTAAATTCCATAATAACGTTAGTTGAATATACTTGAATTTGTTCAAATATAAATTCACTGTAAACTTTTTTGCATCTTAAATATGCCAAATAAGGAATAAACATAACTGCTATAATTGCATAAAATATTGAAATAATTAAGCTATAAAAATATAAATATGATACTATAGCCGCACCACCTGCAAATATTGCTACTTGAATAGTATATTGTCTAGGTGTATATTCTTGACCTAACTGTTTTGTTTTCTCTCTTACCATCTTAAATGTATAAGGGGCATATTTGTCATAAATATTTAGGACACTTCTAGAAATATATTTATAAAACTTCTCTCCACTACTTCTTCTATAAATAATCATAAACAGAAGTATAAAAAGAATAAGAACAATTTCCCAGTACATAAGTCACCTCCTAAATCTATATAATTTCTATATTTTCACTTTCTTTTAAAGTTTCACTTTCTTTAACAAAAGTCTCCCTTGGTAAATAAATACCTTGTGCATCCAAATAATCTAATAATCTCTTACTTGGATTATGATATACTTCCACTCCATCCATTCCTTTAGAGTAAAGTACATTACATCTTGCTTCATTATCGTCATCTACATAAAATTCTGCTACTTCAACAATTTCTCTTTGGAATCTTCCATACTTTTTACTCATGTAGCCTTTTACATGTACACCTAAGTGTATATATCTATGTATTGTTTTTAAGAATTGATCAACATCTAGGTTTGTTTCAAGTAAGCTATATAAACGCATTGGAATACCACTAGCTTTATCTGAGTGAATTGTACTTAATATGTTGTGTCCACTTGAAATTGAGTTTCTAACCGCAGTAACAGCTTCTGCACTACGAACCTCTGACAATAGTATCCATCTAGGGTTTTGTCTCATGCAGGTAACTAGTACATCACTATAACTTGCTATATTGTTAGTCTTCATTGCAACAATATCTCTATGAGGAAATATCTTGTCAAGGTGTAGTTCCAAAGTATCTTCTATTGTTATAATCTTCTCATTTTCTTTAGTATGACTTGCCAAATATTTAACAAGTTCTGTTTTACCACTACCAGTTTCACCACTAACTATAATGTTACAGTGTCCTTCAACACATTTAAACAAAAAGTCATGCATTGGTAAACTTACGTAGTGTTCATTTATTAGTTTTTCTTTATTAAGTCTTATTTTAGCTGGAGTCTTACGAATAACACAAGCTATTCCATTTGTAGCAATAGAGTCATGTACAAAGTTAAGACGCAATTCTGCACTTTCAGCATCCAAAAACGGACTAGCCATATTGAATGTTTTACCCATTACGTTAGAGCACTGAAACGCAAGTTTTTCCATAAGAGCATTATTTATATCAGGTCTTTCTACACTTATAACACCTTTACTTAAACTCTTAAGCCACACTCTTCCACCATTAGAATAAGATATATCTGTAATATCATCATCATCTAAAAACTCTTTTAATGGTCCCCAGTTAATCTGATCAAATATTGTGCTATTCATAATATCTCCCTTTCTATTCTTTTTTTATTTACTTACTCAATAGTTGAAATTTGACTGTCATTTGCTTGTTCTGGCAATATAACAGTTTGACTAAGTATATAATTTTGTAAATATTCACTACTTACTTCTGTTGCCTCAGGATTTAAACTATACTCTTTATTTCTTGGTACAGGTATAATTTCACCATTTAAGTAACTTGCTTTTCTAAGAAGTAAATGCATGCTTTCTGGTACAGCAAATATTAAACTGTTAGGTGCTTTTAATTCCCCACTGTTTTCAAACACATGGTTTCCACTTGCATCTTTTACAGCAAGTACTTCAATACTCTTAATAAGTTTACCTAAAAGTAACTTTCCAGTTTCATCATATGTACTATAATATAAGTCAATATAGTTTCCTGGAAATATTGAGTTACCATATGTAGTTTCAGTATTAACACTTAAACTAACTACAGTATATCCAGTAGGAATATTAGCCCATGCTGAATCTGGCATTTGCTCCCAAGTTACAATAGTACTACTATAAAATACGCTTCCTTTAGGAATAACTGTATTATAGTTAGCATACTTACCTATTATTTCATTAGCATACTTAATAGTATTATCACTAACCATGCTACCAGGAATTTCTAAATACCCTATCATATCTTCTGTAATTTGTGTACGAGGTTGTATTTCAACCTTAGCATATGGAACCTTAATAGGTTTAGTTTGCTGTTTAATTCTCCAGTTATAACCAAAATATAGCACCAAAACTGCTGCAAACACACAAATAATAGTAACAGTATTCTTATTACTAAAAAATCTTTTTAATGAAATTATTAACTTATTCATAACTCCTCCTTTATTCTAAATATAATTATACAAAAAAATACTTATAAAATCAATTATAAGTATTAATTTTTTTTATTTTTTTAATAGTGAATAACATATCTCACAGTTTTAACTATTGTTTCTCCTGCACCTATTGTTCCACTCCAACTAAATGCTAAACCAGAATCTTCTCCATAAGTACTTGAATTATTTGAAGAGTTGTTATATCTATTTTGCATTCTACTTCCGTAATGTCCAATCCACGTTGTCGTAGCAGTAGGATCAAATAAATATTCAACCCAATAATTACCATATCTTGCTGTATACATTCTATTATTACTATCTTTATAAAGTACTATGTGATCATTTCCTACTAAATATATATCAGCTGTTGAAGAAACAGAATAGCTTTTTGTTGAATTACTATTATTTTTAATTATGTAGTTAACTGCAAGAGAATCACCTATATTTGTTGCAAGTATACTAATAGTTACTCCGTTATAAGTTTCACTTCCACCATTAACATTTGATGAAAAAGACCTTCTTTGACCATCAATAATATATTCAGTATCATATCCGTTATAAGCATAGGTTGTTTTCATTCCGTTAGATGTACCTGACTGTTTATTAACAATTGTAACGTCATATCTTCCACCTGGCTTAGCAACAAAATAAGGATAATTATCAGCAGTTATTTCAGGAATACTAACGGTACAAGTCTGACTACCTACTACATTACTTAAATTAATAATATTATTGTTTAAAGTAGCAGTTGCACCTTTTGAACAACTTACTTTCATATCTTTTGTTGTATATCCAATATTAGCATATATAGGGATTTGTGCTGTTTCACCATATTCCACTTCAACAGGGTTAGTCATAGTAGTACCACCATTTATTACATTAATAGTAACCTTGTATTTTCCACGTTTTAATGTAACATCACATATCTGATCTGTGTTTACGTTGCTTACTACTATTTTGTTACCACTTCTACTTCCAGTAGCACCTCCAGAACATATTACTGTTGGGTTTTCCAAAGTATACCCATCAGTTGCTTGTACTTCAAATGACACGCTTCCTCCAGGTACCGCTGCTTTTATTTTGTCTCCTATTACCTGTCCTGTTCCACTATTCATTGTGAGTGTTACACTTTTTCCAACAGCAAGTTTGGCATTACAGCTTGTATTTCTTCTAACATTACTTATAATAACTTGATTATCTTTTGTTTCAATATTAACGCCGTTGTCCCCACATGTTATAGTAGACCCTTCTACTACATAAGGTACTGGTGCATTTACTTCAAAGATTACTCTTCCTTCATAACTAGTATATTTTGTTTTACCTAAGACAGTACCTTTGTCAGTTGTTAAGTCAACTGCTAAAACACTATCATTCTGACTATACTTAGTTTCAAGTATTCCACTCATTACTGTTCTAATATCAAAGTTTACAGTTGAGTCACTTGTTATAGTTTGACTACCTGTTTCAGTTTTTACAACTACTGTAGCTTTAGGTGGGTTTTCATATATCTCATAGAAATCTAATGTATACTCTTTACTATCATTTATACTTTCAGCAAATCTTCTAGTAAAGTTTTCAACAAACTTACTTTCTATCATTCTTATCTCGCCAGTTTTTCTATATAAGCCATAGTCAATACTGTCTATCATAGAAGCTTCCATAACTTCTTTAGTTAAGTAATAGTTTTCTTCACTTGTGCTTGTTAAGTTTTGTACAAGTATCATAATTGCTATAGTAAGGAGCCCTAGTACTATAAACAAATAAGACCAAAAAGTTTCTTTCATATACTACCAACTCCTTTTATAATAATATAAGTTATTGCTAGGTATATTAACATTCTTACTAAATAAGTTACTATACTTAGCTCTAAATTCATTTAAGAAAGTACTTGTACATCTTAAATTTTCATCACAGTTAAGTGAATAATCTAAATAATTACTATTTGAATTATAATTTCTTATTGTTTTCATTGCATCATGACTTAATGTAATACTATACATTGGTTCTTTTTTAGTCCATACATTTTCTCCATATTTTTGTATTTCGTCAATAATTTGTATAGCATTTGTTGTTAGCCAATTTTGCCCAATATTTCTAGTATTTTTATTTAAATCAGAATAATTTGGACTAAATTTTGAATTAGGAAATATATCACTTAGATTTATATTTCTAAAGTATACACCTAGTCCTGTGGCATAGTTATAATCTTCACACTCTTCTTCAGTTCCACTACAAGGATAACATACATGATATCCATCATTACAGTCATATATTGTTAATTCGTTTATTACGTCATAACTACAAGTGTATTTTCCGTCAGACATATGTCTATTATTAGGTTTACCACTTTCACCTAAGTCACTATAGTCAAGCTTAATTCCATAGTTACCTGTAAGTCTAGTAACACCTACTGGATATATATGTTTATCAAGTTCTATCCAGTATCCTACATTATCCTTATTTGTAGATGTTTTACCAGTAAACACCTGAGTATAAAATTCCGCATCTTGATAGTGTACTGTTTCAGTTTCTACTACTATATTAGCTAGTTTATTTTTAGGAATAACTAATGTGTTCTTAGTACATCTTGCAGAAGTTTCACTTCCTGTACAAGTCCAATAATTAATGTTATCGGTTGCATTAGTTAAATATGGTGTCCTACTAAGGTCGTATAAAGAGCCATCACAGTCGCCCTTACAATAGTCTTTCCAAGCTTCTTTATCACTATATCCAATTGTAACAGCATAGTTTTTAGTTTGTTCATTAATTATATCAACGTCATAGTTTTCTCCATATCCATAATTTTCTTCATAATCTATTTCTATCTTATTTCCAGGTTTGTAATTATTAACTATAGATTTGTAAGTTTTCAAGTTAGCTCCAGTTGTATGGTTTCCATTAGCGCTAGTTGTATAATATGGTCCATATTTATTTTTAGTATATACAGCCGTTGTAGTTATACCACGGTTATTGTTATTATTATCGCTCATAAAGTTACAGTCTTGTATTTGATATAATAGTTTGTCTCTATATTCTAGTGCATTTTTATAATTATTTAATGCACGAGAGTAGTTTCTACTAACATATCCAGCGTCAGCATCACTCGCACAGCTACAGCTACACGTTTCACACCATTCACTTCCCCAAGTAGTTTTTCCATCTTTATCAGTTGATGGACAACATCTACAAGAGTGAGAACCTGATCTACATCTAGAACTGCTGCTAGAACGTGTTTTTGTATGTTCGCCGCTCATACTAGTATATCCATTCGCATTAGTCGTATTAAATGAAGCGTAACTCCATTCCATGTATATTTTTGCTCCAGCTGGACAACTACAGTGATCCGCACTACATCCATCATCGGTTTCATAATCAGTATAAGTTCCACCATTCAAATTATAAAATGCTTCCCATTCTTTTAATGTATTCCAAGTACTTAATACATTAGCATCTGCTTGTTTATATTGTGCTAACCAGTTATCATAATTAACTTCACTAGAACATTGTTTTCTAGAAAGTATTACTGTACTTAAGTAAGCTTTACCTGAATAATAACTACCTACACTATGTTGAAAAGCTTGCCCAGCATAAGCAGTCTCTTTATCCATAAAACTAAATATTAATGTTTCTCTACAGTAAACTTTACAAAATTCGTTTTCATATTCAGTCTTTCTATATTCTTCTTTGTATTTATCTTCTGAGTTAAGTATATTACACATTGTTGCATCTTCTATTCTACCAGTAGTTGAGTCTTCACAGTCATCTGGCATATTTTCTTCAAGTTCAGGTTTAGGACAATATGTATTATCTGTAGGTTCTTCGCATTCTTCACTAAATCTTTCTTTAGTACATTCACTACCATCTTTACATATATATTTTCCGCCAGGAGCAATACTACAAGAATTATCAGGTGCACATAAATCAAATTCTTGAGTTGAAGCATTGTTGTTTGTTCCGGTTTTTTTTGTAACCATTACACTTGCTTTAGCATTTCTATCAAATACATACATTTCTTGATATTTACTAGGATTATCTATTGCTTTATAGTATCCTATTTTAGATATTGTATCATATGGATTTGTATAAAATATTTCAGCTTTCACTTTAACACACTCATTTGCTTCTAATTGTATAGTCGCTGTTATACACATCTTACTATTATCACTTTCACAAGGTGCAGATGTTATATTTCCTGCAGGTATTTCTTTTCCATTAGATAGTTTTATACTACTAATTGTTGTACCTGTAGGAAAATTACTTTCAAATGATAAAGTCGCTGTTTTAGTATAAGTATTATATGAAGAATGTTTATGAGTTACACTAGGACTCCACATATCATATCCACTCATTACTTTTTTATATATCAAAATAGCATTAGCTAAAGCTGTACTAGAAGTAGAGTCTGCATATATAACACCAATTTTAGTTTTAGTTGTCCCTCCTGCATAACCATAATTTGTTATTTCATCCACTGTATGTTTATATATATTTGCATTAGAATATTTCTTAGAAGAAGCTGAGTCCCACCATCCTTCATTATCCCCATAATGCGCACTTAAGAATCTTAATGCTGTAAGTATTGTTAAATAGTCTCCATTATATTCTTGATTACCAATCATTACTGCTGCAGCAAGTGCACATGATTTATCAGAGTTACTCTTTGTACAAGCTTTCTTACTAACATCATACTCTGCTGCTAATTTATAGTTTTGAGCCTTAAATATTCTACCTGGGTTTACACAGTAAGCTGCTGCTCCATCAGAAGTTTGATATTGTTTTTGAACTAGTTTCTTTTTAGATGTTTGAGTTGTACCACTAGTACTAGAACTCCATGTACAATAATATCTTTTTATATTAGGTGCTTTAGTATAACTCTTATTAGCAGTAGAATCCATATTTAAATCTTTAGCCCATTTGCCATATCTAACTTGATCAATATATCCAGCTTCATTACCACAGTGACTTTCATGATTTATAAAGTTAGACTCTGATATATTAAATCTCATTTGTCCACCAGATTTTAAGTTACAATAAGCTTTATTAGTACCTATAGCTGATTCTTTACAATTTTTTTGACTCAACGATTTAGTAAGCCCCCATCTAGTAGTTTTACCACAACTAGATATTTGATTTTGCCAACTACTACTAAGTTTAGTTATATCTATTCCACAAGTAGACTGACAAGTATAATACCAATATTGATAATTATTTTGATTACATTCAATATTGTATTTACCTTTTTTAGCTTCAGCTGTTAAAACTAACTTACCATTTTTCAACTCTCCTCTTAAATAACCTTCCTCAGTATTACCATCCCACCAATTATAGTCAGCATACAAAGGATTTACATGTCCATTTTCTTGTATCTTGAGAGTATCAGCAAGAGCATCAATCTTTAATGGAATTAAAGTTAAACCAGCTAATAACAATATTTTTAAATACTTCTTATACATATTGCTTCTTCCTCCTTTTAAATATAATAATTCTAACTATATAAACAATAGATATCACTAGAAATGGTATTAAAACGTACAAGTAATACATTTTTACATAATCTTTAAAAGTATAATGTACATCTAACTTAGCAGCTTCTTTATTTACTAATTTAATAAACTCAGTTAATGACATATCTTTAACATCATAAAATGGATTACAATATTTTATTGTATCATACCTATCATTACATACTTCATTTGATACAAATATATTGTACTTATTTGTACTAAAATTTATATTCCTAAGTATCTTATTAGAGCAACTTGTATCCGTTGTATAAACTTTAGCTGAATAATTAATTTTCTCAGTAACAGTTTTACTTTTAATAACTAACACTCCATCAGTAAAATTATCTTTTGTATAAACGTCCACATCATCGTTATAATCATTAGTTACTTCTAGATATAACTCGTCACTCAAGCCATAAAACTCAACTTCACTTTTAACATCATCATAGTCATAACTTTCAAATATTGAATATTCTATATCATTTGCAAGTATCTGTGAATCATTACAGCTTGCTTCTAACTTACTTACACTCATGAGTATAGTAAGCATTAAAAACGTACAAATTTTTTTCATAACTCTTACCTCCACTATCATTACAAAATAATTATAACAAATTTATTCTAGTTTGTACATAACAAAAAGAATAGTTTTTCGCTATTCTATTCAATTCCACGCATTGTTTTTACCTATATTTTAAATTTTTTTATTTTATATTCCATGTTTAACTTTTCTATAAATTGTACTAAAAATACCAAATGTAATTCCACTTGTTAGAATTACTAAAAGAACTGGTATCCATGCCTTTTTAGCAAAATCGACTACCTTTTCAAAGAACGTTAATTCTTTTACTACAGGTTTATCATTAATTTCATCATCTGGTTTGTTATCATTTTCAGATTTATCAATAAGTCTTAAAAACTCACTTTCAGTTATCTTGTATTGTAAAAACTTATTACTACACACATTCAAGCTTTCATGTCCAATACATCTATTACTTCCATAAAAAGGGTTAACATAAGGAATAGTCAAATTAATAACTCTTAAATCTAGCATTGCACATTCTGAAGTATCACTTCCCTTAATTGATACTTTCATGCTTTTTCCTTCTTCTAGTGAATTTAATTCCACACTTTCATTAGCTGGAGTATATTCTATATTATTATAAATTAACTTCATTTCAGGTGTTACATTATAAAAAGTTAGTTTAAAAGTATTATCGCTCATATATTCATAATTATAGTCAACGTAACTAGATAAAGTAATTAAGTTAACTTTCTCAGTATAATCACACTCAGCATTCAAAATCATATTAAAACTAAATATCATGACTATTAACATTACTATCTTTTTCATATCACACACCCTTTACCATACTTAAATTATAGCAAATATGATGTTATTTATCAATAGTTTGTTAATTACTTCTAGGATTAATCTATTTTTCTAAACCATGTTGGTGTTTTTTATGATATTGATTTTGTTTTATCAATACACATCTGTCTTTTAGTATATTTGTGAATATTAATTATATCTTTTTTCTTTAAATTGTGGTATGATATTTAACACACAACGGAGGCAGTTATGGATGTTTATGAAGATATTGAAAAAGCTAAAAAAGTTATAAATTATAGCAAATTCACTCACATGGGTTACAATTTAATATATCCGTTTACTACAGAAAACTTAAATGGCTACATGAATAAGTTAGATTTTAAAAATAAAAAAGTTTTAACAGTTGGCTCAAGTGCTGACCAAATATTAAATGTATTTTTACTAGGATGTAAAGATATTACTTTACTTGATATCAATCCGTTTGTAAAATACTATTTTGACTTAAAAGTTGCTGGATTATTATCTCTTCAAATTGAAGAATTTTTATCTTTCTTCACATATAATAAAGGACTATTTAAAAATAAAAATTCTTTTAATCATGAAACATTTAACAAAATTAAAAATTATTTAAATGAAAACTCATACATTTTTTGGAATACACTATATAAAGAATATGATAACTGTGGTTTGATAATAAGAAAAAATTTATTTACTATGGACGAATACAAAGAAAAAGTAGTATCTTTATCAAACAATTACTTAAGAAGTGTAGAAAACTATAATTTAATTAAATCTAATATTGAAAATTGTAACCCTTTATTTCTAACGAGTGACATAAGAAATGTTAGTAACCTAACTAAAGAAAAATACGACTACATATTCTTATCAAACATATCAAGTTTCATTGAAAAAATGTATACGGATAGTGTAAAAGGTTTCAGAAAAAACATCTACGAATTACAAAATTACCTTAATAAAAACGGCTTAATATACATGGCATATCTATATGATTTTACAAACAACACTAAAACTAGACCTTACTGGGACATTATACATGATATAGATTTTATAAAATTTATGTTTGAAAATAATACTATATTAATAGAATATTTTACAGGGGTTAATGGGCTAGAACATAAAAATGAAAAAGACACTGATGCAGTTTTGATATATAAATAATAGAATTTTTTTAAATTTTGATATATAATTAATTAAGAGGTTTTTATATGAAAAAGAAAATTTTAATAAGTTATGTAAGCTACTCAAATACTTCTAAAAGTGTAGCATATAATATTTATGATAAATTAGATAAAAAAAAATACATAGTAAGTTTAATAGATTTAAGCGAGTATGGAAGTAAAATAAATATGTTTAGTAACTTTCTTTTTAAAAACAATTTAGAACTTTTAAGTGGTTTATTTTTAAAATTAGTAAACAATAAATTAATGGCAATTAGTTATGAAAAACAGTCTATAAAATGTTTTGATAGTGAAGAATTAAGAAGTATTTTTAGTACGTACAACCCAGACTTAGTTTTAACAACTCACTACTGTGCAAGTTATATTGTAACGTACTATAATAGACTTAGAATAACCAACACAAAAATAATTAGCATAGTAACAGATTACACAGCACATACTAGTTGGATAATGAATTCTAAAGAAATAGATAAATATGTTGTAAGTAACGAAATTTTAAAAAGTGACTTTATAAAGAAAGGAGTTGATACAAGTTCTATATATCCATATGGTTTACCAAGCAATTTATCTGCATCTACTGACGATTACGAGACAATTCTAAAAAAATACAGTTTAAAAAATGACAAACCAATATACTTATTCTTTATAGATATTGAAAGAGGTTTTGAATATTTTAAGACTATCATAAAAAAAGATTTACCAGTTTACTACATTCTTGCCACAAGTAAAAACATATCTTTAAAAGTTAAATGTGAAGAATACATATACAAAAATGATATTAAGAATGTATTAGTTCTAGGTTACACTAAAGATATAACTAATTTAATAAGTGTAAGTGACGTTATAATTTCAAAGCCAGGTAGCTCAACTATAAACGAGTGTATTCTTATGGGGAAGCCTTTAATATTAACTTCGCCATCTAATAGTAGTGAAGTATTTAATATGAAATATATTTTAAAAAATCACTTTGGAATGAAAGCAACTACCCCTACTTCACTTAAAAGGAAAATAAGTCTTTGTTTAAATTATCCTTTTATAATAAATTCATATAGAAACAAGCTTAAAAAGATATCTTCTGTATCTTCAAAAGAAAAAATATGCAAGTTAATTTATGATACTATAAACGAGTAAAGCCACACATTAATGTGGCTTTTTTAATTACTATAATTTTTAAAATAATTTTTAATTAGTATTACAGGTGTTCCTTTGTCTCCACTTCCACTTGTTAAATCACACAAGCTTCCTATTAAATCAGTGTATCTTCTAGGAGTAGTACCTTGACTTACCATTGACCCTTTTAACTCACTTTCTTTTTTTCTGATTTCAGTCTTAATAGCTTCGTTTAACTCTTCTCCTTTTAAATTAGAAAACTTATTATCAGATAAATATTTAAGTTTAATCTCATTTGGAGAACCTTCTAAACCTTCAGTATAAGCTGGACTTACAACTGGGTCAGCTAACTCCCATATCTTACCTACTGGGTCTTTAAACGCCCCATCTCCGTAAATCATTACTTCAACATCTTTATTAGCTTTTTCTTTAAATAAATCTTTAACTTTGTTAACAAAAACACTACCGTTTTCAGGAAACAACTTAACCTTTTCTTCAGTAGCCCTGTTACTTCCTAAAAGACCATATTTAGAATTATATCCACTTCCATCAACACTTTTGTTAAGTATATCAGCTAGTGTTAAAACATTCACTTTTTCTTTAGCTAAAATCTTCTCTTTAGTAGTATTTCTAGTGTGAATATCTGCACACAATACATCTTTAGTATAATCAAGTATTACTTCTGGGTCATTTGAAAATACAAACTCAACTTCACAGTTCTCTTTTTTACAAGTATCCCTATAAAAGTCTACCATATTAACACCTGTAAAAATATGCTTAAAGTCTCCAAACAACTCAGTGTACTCACTTTCTGACATAACATAATTAGATAAAGGAATTTTAGAATTATTTAGTCTTTCCTTATCTAAAATATCATTACCTACTTCATCTGATGGATAACTAAGTACAAAAGTTATCTTGTCCATAGCACGCGCGAAAGCTGAAAGTAAAACAGCAAATCTATTTCTACTTAAAATTGGATACACTATCCCTAAGTGTCTAGTTTTAACCTTAGACTGTAAATCTTTGACAATATCTTCTACTGTACAATAGTTACCCATACTAATTGAAACAACCGCTTCAGTTATAGCAATTATATCTTTGTTTTCTAAAGGCAATTTTAACTCTTCACACGCGTTAAGTACACTGTTTACTGTGATTTCTGCTAAGTTATCCCCTTCTTTTATAACTCCGGTTCTTACTCCTATACTCATTGTTCCTACATTTTTCATTTTGTTCACTCTCCTTATTTATTGTATCAAATCTAATAATTAAAGAAAAGCATATTTACACATGTAAAGTAAAATCATTGTAAAGAAAAAAGAACTAATTACTAGTCTTCATTAGTTCTGTAAGTCTACTTATCTCTTCCTCTTCCTTAAGTCTTTCAAATAAAGGTATACCTTTTTCTATAACCTTATTACCACTTAAATCTTTTTCACTTGTTAATGAGTCAAACGCTTTATCTTCTTCACTAACATTTAATTGATTAAATATCTTCTCACTGCTTTCTGGTATATAAGGCATAAAGAGTATTGCAACTTTTCTAATACTTTCGTACAAATTATACATTACACTCTTTAACTCTTCAGTCTTACTTTCTTTAAATAAAACCCAAGGCATAGTCTCATCTATATATTTATTAGTCCTTGAAACTATGTTCATTATATGACTTAGTGCACTTTGAATATTTATGTTATTAACTTCTACTTCATACATCATTATTTCATTTCTAATATAATGGTCTAACAACTTGTCAAACTCTGTTTCTTTTGTACCCTTACTAATGACACCATCAAAATATTTATTAATCATTGCAATAGTTCTATTAACAAGATTTCCTAAGTCGTTACATAACTCTGTATTATATATTTGAATAAATGAACTAGGTGTAAATTCTCCATCTTGTCCATAAGGTAAACTTCTTAATATAGTATATCTTACTGCATCTACTGAATAGGATTCAGCAAGTACATCAGGATATATTGTATTACCTTTACTCTTACTCATCTTACCGTCTTTCATCATTATAAAATCATGAACAAAAAGTTTCTTTGGAAGTGGTAAATCTAATGCCATCAAGAATATAGGCCAGTATATAGCGTGAAACCTTAATATATCTTTTCCAATTATCTGTACATTAGCAGGCCAATACTTCTTAAATAACTCTTCATTATCACTATTGTATCCTAAAGCAGTAACATAATTAAGTAATGCATCAAGCCATACATACATAACGTGTTTAGAGTCATTAGGTACAGGTATTCCCCAGTCAAAAGTGGTTCTAGAAATACATAAATCTTCTATACCAACATTAATAAAACTGTTCATTATCTCATTTTTCTTAGTAACAGGCACTAAAAAATCAGGATTTTCTTTATAAAATTCTTTTAATCTACTTTCGTACTTCTTCATATTAAAGAAATAAGTCTCTTCTTCAACTTCCTTAACTTCTCTACCACAACTTGGACACATTCCATTAACTAACTGACTTTCAGTATAAAATGTCTCACATGGAACACAATATTTTCCTTTATATTTTCCTAGATAAATATCTCCTTGATTATAAAGTTTTAAAAAAGCCTTACTTACACTTTCCATGTGACTTTTATCAGTTGTTCTAATAAACCCAGTATTAGTTATGTTTAAAAGTTTCCACAAATTTTTAGTATAATCTGCTACTCTATCAACGTACTCTTGAGGAGTAATTCCCTCTTCCATGCTCTTCTTTTGTATCTTTTCTCCATGTTCATCAAGTCCAGTTAAGAAGTACACGTCTTCACCTTTTTGTCTATGATATCTTGCTAAAGCATCAGCCAAAATTGTTGTATAAGCTGTTCCAATATGAAATTTACCACTTGGGTAGTATATCGGTGTTGTTATATAAAATGTTTTTTCCATTTTTATCACTTCCTTATTTATATTATAAATTTTATTCACAACAAAGTCAATTAATGTGTCTCATTCTGTTAGTCAAATTTCTTAATTTTATTCTAGTATCCCTTTTAGTTAAATCATGACTAAATAGTAAATTAAGTTCCAAAGTATGAAGTACAAAATTCACACTATAAAAATATGAATACTTGTCATAGTTTTCTCTAATATCAGAAGATACATAATCATATAAGTTAATACACTCTTTCTTTAGATAATCTTTTTCTTCATCACTAAGCTTAATATCAAAAAGCGCATTTGTAATTTCATATAACTCTCTATTACTTAACTCTTCGTATCCTTGAAGTATTTTTTTGTAGAATTGATTACTTTTTCAATATAAAGAGTATCAGTATTTTGATACATATCTTTTTTATAGTCCAAAACCATTATTCCCACATCCTTTGATTAATATATAAAAACCCTCATAAAGAGGATTAATATTCAAAATGGTGACCTGTACGGGATTTGAACCCGTGAATGCAAGCTTGAGAGGCTTGTGTGTTAACCATTTCACCAACAGGCCAGTTCACGCATACAATTTTACCATATGCGTGATAATTTTTCAATTAGAATTTACTAATTCTTTCTTTAATTCTGTCTTTTCCAAGAAGTTTTAATATTTCGTATAAGTCAGGTGTCATTGTTCTATTAGTAACACTTACTCTTATAACTTCACATGCATGCGCAACTGAACCTTTATAATTTTCAGGATTTTTCTTATATTCCTTAGTTTCACTAGCAAATCCAAACTTAGGACACATTTCTTTAATTTTGTTAAACCATGTTTGCTTGTCGTCATTTTCATCATACACATTATCTATATAATACTCAAGTAAATCTTTAGAATAGAAGTCTTTTCTTTCAAAAGTCTTTTCTTCATTAAAGAATAACTCGTCAAACATATAACCTATTTCTCTTTTAACAGCACTAAAGCTTTCTATATCTTTTCTAGGTCTTTCTACTTCTCTTTCAATATTTAGTACATTAATTGTATAGTCTTTATATTTGTTAATTAACTGATTAAATTCTTTATCATAAGTATTAGACCATGTATCAACCAAATTAAATACTTCTTCTGCTTTTAGTCTACTAATATAATTTTTAGAAATATTAATAAGTTTTTCTAAGTCATACAACGAACCACTTGTACTCATTTTATCAAAAGTAAATTTGAAATCTTTATGAGTTTTGTCAGGGTTAGCCATAAACCACTCTTCAAAGTTAGAGTTAACTAAAGTCGCAAAATAAAGTTTAATTGCTTCAACAGGAATTCCTCTTTCATGATAAAATGCAACAGCTGCCTCGGGGTCTTTTCTTTTACTAATTTTTCTTACCTTATCTCCATCTTTTTTATTAAGTGGAAGTAAATGTGCAAATTTTGGTGCTTTAAAACCACATGCATCCCATATTTCTAAATGATAAGTTAATGAAGAAATATATGAGTCATCTCTTGTAACAGTAGTAACTCTCATATAATGGTCATCACACACATGTGCAAATGCATAAGGTGGCACTCCATCACTTTTAATTAAAACTTGGTCTATATCATTTTCTGGAAGTTCAAGTTTTCCTTTAATTAAATCATTAAATTCTACTTTTTTATTAAAGTCTCCCATACTTTTAAGTCTTAAAACCCACTTATCTTTGTTTTCTAAATTTTTTTTAATCTCTTCCATTGATAAATTTCTACACTTTGCATAATGTCCATAATAACCTATTCTGTCTTTAATATCTTCTTGATGTGTTCTCATTTCTGTTAATTCTTCTTCTGTACAGAAACATGGATATGCTCTTCCAATACTTACTAAGTATTTAGCAACAGTATGATAAATGTTTAATCTATCTCTTTGTTTATATGGTCCATAATTACCACCTGTAACCGGGCTTTCATCTATTATATAATTAAATTCACCTAAATCATTTACGATGTGCTCTATTCCATTTTCAATTGCTCTTTTCTCGTCTGTGTCTTCAATTCTTAATATAAATACACCATTACTTTGATGTGCAAAAACTTCTGGTATAAAAGCAGCATACATATTTCCCATATGCATTCTTCCAGTTGGACTCGGTGCAAAACGACATACTTCTGCTCCTTCTGGTAAATTCCTTTCTGGGTACATTTTTTCCAAATCTTCAATAGTAGTTGTCACTTCAGGATATAAAAGTTCTGCTAATTCTTTATAATTCATTTTCTCACTTCCTTTAAAACATAGTACTATTTTACTATATTTTGTACTATTTTACCATATTTTTTTATAATTTATTTAAAAATATGATATAATTTAACTGGAGGAACGATATGACAAACAAAGAAAGAATAGTTGAACTATTAAATAATTATATATCTGAAAACAAAGCATTAAAAGAAGAATACAAAGATTTAGAAATTAAAATATCACTTTTTAATGAAGTTTTAACTTACTTAGACATGAATTACACTAACATGAAGGAGCATAGCTTGAATATTGATATTTTATTAAACAGTATCTATAACAATAACGATTACTGTAATTTATTCTATAAATACTTAAATCAGATGTTAAATAATGATGTTGATGATATGAAATCTTTTATAACAAAGTTAAATTTAGAATACAAATCTGATTTAGAGAGATTTAAAACTCTAGATAAACAAATTAGAAACAACAGAAACAGAGTGTCTTCAGCATATAGAGTAACACTTGCTATTAAAAATGACACACCTATACTTGAAAGTAAATATGATATTATCAATGTAAAGAAAATCATAGGATACTATGAAACAAAAGGAATTATTGAAACAAAGGAAGATTTACTTTTGTGTAATGAAATTGAGTATTATAATAGGAACTTAAAATCTATAAATGCTACTGAAGAAAAGAATACTAATGACTTATATAATGAACTACCAAATATATTAAATGGTGGTTTTGAAGAATTAGATATAGTAGAAATTAGAAGAAGTAGAAAAGAAACTTTAGATAAAAAAGTTGCTGAAATTAAAAGTTATATCATTTATGAAGATGATGTTGCTAACTCTTTAGATAGTTATAAAAAATTTATTACTGAAGACAATGAATTTAGATATGTTGTAAATGAAGTATTAAAAAGTTTTATTTATGATATGCTTGAATATTATGAGATAGTCAATGATTTAGAAACATATATTAATAAACCACTTAGAAAAGAAGCTATAACTGCGTACTATAAATTACTAAATAAATATATTGATATAAGAAAATATTATGAAGAAATTAGTAAGTTAGAATTAACAGAAGAAGATATCAAGGAAGAAATTTTAGATGTAAAAGAAAGACAACTTGTTTTTACACACCCAACTACTAATCCAACTAAAAGTAGATTAATTCAAGATATGAAAAATGTTCCTAATGAGTATTATGATACAGTACTTGATTTGTTAAATAGGTTTACTATGGGAAAAGTAGGTTCAAAAGAATTTAAGAGCTTATCAAACAATAAAAAAGCAAGTGGGTATACTGAATTAAGGTACGATCAAGTAAGAATAGTCACTAAACATATTAAAGACAATATCTATGACATTGTAGGAGTGTTTGTTAAGAAAAGTGATAATGACATGCAACAATATAAAACTATGTTTAATAGACTAATTACTGATATTGATACTAAAGAACTAGAGCAAAAAGAACTAGAGTTATCAAAGTTAACAATGACAGAATTAGAAAACTTAGTTAAAGAACGAGCAAGAAAAAGTTCAAGATAAACACTTACTTAAAATAAAGTGTAAGTATTGCATAAATTTAAATATTTAGTATAATGTATACAGTAGAGTTTTATTAATATAATAAAAAAGGAACATTTAATTTCACTGTTAAGTGTCACCTGTTGTTTATTTGTTTTAAAAGCACCGGCTATGATGAAATCAGGTGCTTTTTTATTTTTGTTTAATTATAACTTTTCGTTTATTATAAATTTCAAGGAAAGAAAACCCCCTTGCTTTTTTTACCATTTTAATATATAATTAAGTTACTGCTCCTGTGGCGGAATTGGTAGACGCGCACGACTCAAAATCGTGTATAGAAATATGTCAGGGTTCGAGTCCCTGGAGGAGCACCATAGAGAAATTAGTCGAACTAATCGACTTTAAATATATGAAAGGTTAATTTCGGTTAACCTTTTTTATATGCTTTAAGAGGAGTTGATTAGTATGCAAATAATAAAGGAAAAATTAGATATTGATGAGATACTAGAAAAACGAATAAAAAATATACTTAAATTTCTTAATATCAAATCTAAAATTATTAAAGGTAATATAATACATATTCCTAAAACTAATATTGCTTATATTGAGCCACATAAGTTAGTAATTAATAATATAACCTATCTATTTTTTAATGAATATAATGATATTTATATTAATACCTTAGTAAATTCAATACCTTTTAATGATTTAGAAGCCAATATTAAAGCAAATAAGACTAAACCTATTGACATTAAAATAAAAAAATAATATTATGTAAGCCAATAAAAGACAGGCAGTATCGTCCTTTATTAGAAAGAGAAGTACTACTATGATTAAACATTTAAAAGTTAATAAATATATAAAGATCGATGAAACAATGGGAGCAATATTAGGATTGGCAACAATTGGTGGTATCGGCTATGGAAGTTATTACTTTGTTAAAAAGCGAAAGAAAAAATAGTTTAATTATTAAAGAAAATATAGTATACTTGTTGTAAAAATTAACCTTAATTAAAAATTTCCAAACGTGTCCCTTTGAGGTACCAGATTGATTGATACTTGAACTACTTGTTTTAGTTCAAGTTTATTTATAGTTTATTAAAACAATTGAAAGATAATTTATAAAATGATGGTTCAAATAAAAAAAGTATGTTATAATAGATAACTAGACAAAAGGAGGTTTTGTAATGACTATTACAGAAGCAGAAAGATTTTATGAAAAAGACACAAAAGATTATGAAATAGAAAAAAATAAAGATTTTTTAACTTGGCTAAAAACTTCAATAAAAAATGGGTATCATTGTTTTATGAAAACAGAAGAATTACAAGAGTTAATTGATAGTGTTGTTAATTGGTATGAAATTAAATATCCTGAGAGAGAATTAGAATATTTTGAAGGAACTAGGCATTTAGGCTTCCAAGATATTAGAAGAATTTCTGATGTAATGGATATTAGACAATTACTATTTAGGTTACCACATAATCAATTATGTTTAATGGAATGTGGATATAGAGCAAAAGGTTGGGGACAATATCCAATTTATGAAAATGATAAAGAAATTGATTTAAAAGTTCAAATATTTATGAAAATAAATAAAAAGAATAAAGAAGAATGTAATCCAGGGTATGGTGAAATGACATATTTTTTACTTCATGCTGATTATATGACTGGTGAAGTATCAAATTACTATGAGCTAGAAGATTATATAGATAATGAAGAAAATATAAGTTTGGATGAATTATTATCAGTTTTTAATGAGAAATATAGTAATGAATTAGATTTTACTGAACTAACAGAAAGTGTTTATGATCATAATTGTGATATGGAATTAAGAGATAGAATTTTACAATTAGTTGCACTTAAATTATTATATTCAAGAAATACTATTCCTGAAAGAGGATATGAGAGAGCAAAAAGATATATAAATGAGTTTAATAAAAGATTAGGTTTTGCATTATCTACAGAACAAATTGATGAAATAATTCATAGAGATTACACTAATGGTGAAAACTGGGAACATGTTTTAAAAACCTATGTTGATGAAGATGGGGAAGAACATTCCTATTGGACTGTTGAAAATGTAGCAAAAAAAGAACAATCAATAGAAGAATTTAAAGGACTAAAAAGATTAACAAAAATAATGCTTAATAATAAAAAGTAAAAAAAATAAGGGTTATTATGTTAAACCATGTTATACTAATTTTAGTTAGTAGCTATTACTACCCAAATATTTGTCTCTAGTAGTTGTTATACTTCCACCATAAGGACATCAATTTTTAAAAAAAGTAAAAAAAATTATTGTGAGAAACGAAAACACAGTATTTATAAGGAATTTGAGAAAAATCAGTTGATTTCAAAATCACTATTATAATTCTCAAAATCGTGTATAGAAATATGTTGGGGTTCGAGTCCCTAGAGGAGCACCAAAATTAATAAAAATGCTAGTAGCAAATATAATCTACTTTCCCGTAAAAGAAAGTAGATTTTTTGTTAATTACATTGATTTTGAAATACTATTATTTTCTAAAGAAAAACCAAGACTTTCCAGATATTTTGTATATTTGTTTACATCTTCTATTTCCAAACAGTCAAGGTCAATTATAACTATCTCACCTGCTTTTTTAACTTTCAAATTATTATTGTTATCAATAGAAGTAGCTATACTATTTCCTACATCAAAGTTAATATCTTCATAATGCACTTTATTATCTTTAGTTAAAAAGCCAAGATTTCCAAGATGTAAGTCAGTAGCTTTTAAACCAATACTATGCAAATATTCAGAAATTTCTTCTCTTTTTTTATCAAGTTTTTCTTTAACTGTTTTGTCATTTATTTCATCACACATAATAACTTTTTGTGTAACTTCAATATGTATAGGATACCCATCAAATTCAAAATCATGATTTATAATTGGCTGTAATAAATATTCACAATATGGTATAGTGACTTTTCTTCTGGGTTTACCTATTTTTATAATTTTATCTCCTATACCATAAACTATTGAAGTTGTACCCTTGCCAATATAATTTAACTCTGAACTAAGTCCATTCTTTTTACAATAATTAGTTAAATCTTTAATTAATAGTTTAAAGAACTCATTAAATTCTTGCTTCTGTTTTAAAGAAAAAAACAAATCTTCATATTCAAAAGTAGATGTTTTATCTTTATACCTTTGAATAAATTTATCTCTATCTTCTAACTTAAAATCTAAATTTCCTAACATACTTTGTTTTATGTTTTCAACATATCCATCTTTTATATAAAAACCATTAAATATATTTTCATTTACATATTTATTAAAATAAATTGATTCTTTTGAATTATCTATGGTGATACTCTTAATCATTGTATCTTTTCCAAAAAAAGGAATACTTAACATTTCTTCTTCATTCTGAACTAAAATATAAGAAAATCCAACTATATCAATTAATTTATATTTTTTAGTTGTTTCATAACCATAACTAGAAAAATAAGTTAATGTAATTAAACAATCAGTTTTCATTTTTAACCTAGTATAAACTTCTATTAGATCGTTCATTAGTCTCACCATCCTAATAAAATACTACCATATCTAGCACAAAATATCAATACCATTTAAATTAAAAAAATCAAGTAAGTAAAGTTCAAAAAAACGACTATTTTTAATTACTAGTCATTTTCTTTATAATTTGATTTATATAGTTCAACTTCACTATTATCTACTGGACTATCTTTAATATCAAGTTTAGGTAAGTCTTCTTTAGTAGCAAGTCCAAAATAATCTAAGAATTCATTTGTAGTCTTATACAAATTTGGTTTACCAATACTATTATCTTTACCACATTCTTTAATAAAACCTCTAGCTAAAAGTTTTCTAACTATTTGACTGCTAGAAACTCCCCTTATCTCGTCAATCTTAACTCTTGTAATAGGTTCATTGTAAGCAATTATAGCCAAAACTTCTAAACTTGCATTACTTAATGTAAATGTCTTTGAATCAGTTACAAGTTTTTCGTAATACATCTTATGTTCACTCTTTGTAGTAAGTTTAAATGTATTACCTAAGAAACTAATTCTAAGTCCTCTTTCATTGCTTTCATAGTCATGTCTTAGATTTGACAAGATTTCTTTTACTTCACTTTCACTGACACCTAGTGTATCAGATAACTCTTTTAAAGTAATCCCCTCATCTCCTACTACAAATAAAATTCCTTCAGTTACACTTTTTAAATTCATAATTAATCAACTCTTTCAAGAATAATTCTTCCAAAGTTTGCTTCTTGTTTTAAAATTATTTCCTTATCTTTAGCCATTTCAAGTATGCTAAGAAATGTTACAACTATGTAAGGTCTAGTTAACTCATCAAATAAACTTAGGAAGTCAACCCTTTTTTCTTTTTTCAATATACTTCTTATTTTAGCAGTTCTTTCACTAACTGACAACTCTTTTCTAGTAATTTTAGTATTTATTGGTTTTGAATACTCTTTTCTTTCAAGAAGTTTTTGTAAAGCAAGAAGTAAATCACTTGCAGTTACATTCTCAGTATTTTCTAGTTTTTCTTCAGTATAAAGTTCTCTTTTTTCAGGTACTTTTGTATAATAATTACTTCTTTTATCAATAAGACTTCTAAATACTTCTGTGCTTTCTTTATACTTTTGATACTCTAGTAATCTTCTTTTTAATTCAGTTTCAGGGTCTTCTAAATATTCACTATCTTCTTCCTCTTTAGGAGGCTTTGGTAAAAGATATCTACTTTTCATTTCAATTAATTCACTTGCTGTTACCAAGTATTCACTAGCAATATCTAAATTCATATCTTCCATTTTTTTAAGATAATATAAATATTGTTCAGTTATATCTACTATTTTTATTTCACTTATTTCTATTTTAGATTGTTTTACTAAATGTAAAAGTAAATCTAAAGGTCCTTCAAAATCCCCTATTAAAAAATTATTCATTGCTACAACTCCAGTTATTATTTTCTTCATTAGTTTTTATTTCTTTAATAGTAGTACCTAATTTATAAAGTGGAGAATATTCTTGACTACTATAAGTAACTAAATTTAATTTATATTTTATGTTTGTATCAGTAACAGTTAAGTTTTCCACATTTTCCTTTAAATAACTTGCTTCTTTTTGAAAGCCATCTTTATAAACATCGCTTTCTTCTAGTCCTATTTTAACTACAGATTTATCTACTTCATAGCTTGCTAGTCCATTTTTACTAAAGTTATATGTTACTTTATTTATTATGTTGTAGTTTCCATCAGTTGTAGTATATTTACATACCATGATATTATCAACTACTGAAAAGTCTGTATCTTTTAAAATCACTATTGAAGCATAGAAAGCATTTTTATAAGTGTCATTGTTAGTGTTTAAGTTATATGTTCCACTTATTTTTCTACTTAATACAGTATCACTAGTAAATTTAGTTCTAGAAATAATGTTTTTCTTTTCATCATATAACTGTATAAATAAGTTAGACTCATTTACATTTTTTATTTCATCTTCTGGTAAATAGATGAAACTAATTATATTTCCACTTTGCTTAGAAAAATTATAAAATCTTACATTCTTAGCAGTAATGTTTCCAGTCTCTTTTCCAATAGTAAGTAGTCCATCCTTAGTAGTCTCAGTATATTTTATTTCGTTAGGCTTTGTGTTATCAATAGTTTTATCTTTTGGATTAAATATACCACTTATCGTAGGAAGTAAAATTGCAAAAACTAAAATTACGGCAAGTATTATTATGGTAAACTTGTTTTCTTTCTTTTGTTCAAGAGTATTAACAACTCCACCTTCATTACTTAAATCTACTATTTCAATATTATCTTCATTTCCACCTAAATCCAACTCTTCAATAATAGGTGCTGAATCTTCTACTTTTGTATTTACTTCTTCACTTACTATAGTAGATTTTAACTTTTTAATTAAAACTCCTGAATAAATAAGCAAAGCTATATTGATTAGTAAATTAATTGTAGTAATAATAACGCTTACACTACTTGGTAACAAACTTAGAAAACTAATATTTATAGTAGTACTTCCACTCGTAAAACTTCCACTTGAAGTAAGAACATTAAGCGCTACTAATATTGCACCCACTGTCTTATTAAAAGTTAGTTTACCTAAATAATATGTATTTAGTATTGGAACCCAAGCAAACCATACTTTTTTATCCTTTTTAAGTTTACCTAATTTAGTAAGTAAAACACCTTTTAAAATGTAATAAACTAGTAATACTATAACCATTACTAATACAATAATTAAACCTCTTTTTAATATCTCTTCCATTTTTATTCCCACTCTTTCATTATAAGTATACCAAAAAACTAGAGAATTCTCTAGTATTTTTGTAATTTTTTTAATGTTTTGGTTTAAAAATTAAACTTATTAGAAAAGCACTAATTATAGTAATGGTTAATCCACCACTTGAACTAGCTAATATTCCGTTTAAAAGTCCAGTTATTCCATTGTTTTTTAGCCCTAGATATGCACCTTTAAAAAGAATATGTCCAAAGTTAGTTATAGGCACACTTGCACCCGCTTCACTAAAGCCAATTAATTTATCATATACACCAACCATAGACAAGAATGCACCCACTATAACTAGAAATGTATTAACATGTGCTGGCGTTAACTTAGTGTATTCAATTATTAACTGACCAACTGCACATATTACCCCGCATACTATAAAAGCATTTAAATATATCATAAAACCTCCAAACTCACTACATGTGAAATATTAGGAATACTTTCTTTTAAATTAACGCTTGTTTTTGAATGAAGTGCGCCAGTTGCAACAAGTAGTATTTTCTTATATTTTTCTTTCAATATTTTATTAAACAAAATTAGAGGCAAGCAAACCGGACCACTTCCACCTGCAACTACACTAGTATCTTTTAGTAGTATACTTCCTGCATCAACTATGTTTGTAGCATTAATTTTATATTCATTTCTTAATAGTTCTTTTAAAATCTCAACTCCGTATACTCCAAGATCACCTGTTAAAATAATGTCATAGTATTCACTACTTCTATTAGTTTCTTTTAGGTGTTCACTAATTGTTTTACTAGCAGACAAAGCCATTACAGCTCCAAAGTTGTTCGCGTCATTATATCCAATATCAACTACAGTACCAATTGTCGCACTTTCTATTTTAATTTCTGTTTTCTCTTTAGTTAAAAGAGTACTCACAGCAGCAGTTGCAGTAAAAGTATTAACGTATTTTCTAATTGCACCATACTCAATTGGAAAGCGAAATTGCTTTTCACTAGCTAAATTATTTGCAGAAGTACTTATTATAATATTGTTTATACCTTTATTTTCTAAAAGATTTGATCCAATTATCAAGCCTTCGCAAAATGTTGCACACGCACTATATAATCCTAAAAAAGGAATGTTAAAGTTTCTATAGGCTAAAGTACTAGATAAAATTTGACTTTGCAAGTCTCCAGAAAGTGCTACATCAATATCTGTTTCTTTCTTTTTACATTTACTTAATAGTCCGCTTATACTTTTTATGAGTAACTCACTTTCTCCTTGTTCAAAGCTTTTTTTAGATAAATAGTAATCGTTTATATGTAAATCTCCTTTAATACTTATATCATATTCATTTCTTCCAACTACTGAATAAGCATTTTTTATATAGGCATTTTTAAAATATATTGTCACATTACCACTCCTTTAATTATTGCAAAAAAGAAAGCAGAAACTAATCCATACAGTATTATTGACCCAGTCATTTTAAAGATGTTACTACCTATTCCTTTAATTAATCCTTCGCTTCTATGGTCCATCGCACTAGAAGTCATTGCATGAGCAAACCCTGTAGTTGGTATAATTAATCCACACTTTGCAAAGCTAACTATCTTATCAAAAAAGCCTAGACCTGTTAATATAGAAGAAACAACAACAAGCACAATCATTAAGTACATAAAGCTTTCACTATCAGTTAATCCTAAGTTAACACTGAAAAACTTAAATATTAATTCACCAATTACTCCCATTAGTCCACCAACTAAAAAAGCAACTATTACGTTTTTAAATATATCTTCTTTTTTAGAATGTTTACTTACAATTTTCTTATATTCTTTTAAATTCAAAATAACTCACCCATTATTAATATGGACAAGTTATTTTGAGTTATACAGTCATTGTTTCCTTTATTTTCTTTAGTACTTTACTTTCACATCTAGAAACTTGTACTTGTGACATTCCAAGCATATTAGAAACTTCACTCTGAGTATATCCAGTAAAATATCTTAGTTCGATTAACTTTCTTTCATCTTCTTTTAGCTTTAGTAGTTCGCTTTTTAAGTCAATTAACATATCAATGTTGTTAGTATCATCTAGTCCTACAACTTTTTCTAAAGTAAATTTATCATTATTTAAGCTTTCTTCTAAACTAATTGCAAACTCACTTTTGTTTATTGCATCTGCTAAAACAACTTCATCAATACCTAAATAATCACTTATTTGATAGAGCGTAGGCACCATATTCATTTCTTTAGACAAGTACTCCTTAGTTTCTGTATAAAGTTTAAAGAGTTTCAAGTTATCACTACTTACTTTAATAGTTCTATCGTTTTTAATAAACTCAATTATTTCTCCAAGTACGTATTTATAAGCATATGTTGTAAATTTAGTATCAACTTTCTTATAATTTTTGTATGCTTTAATAAATCCAATTGCGCCAACTTGAAATAAATCGTCTATATTATAGTATTTACTATATTTTGAAGCTATCTTATAAATAAAATTTTTATTTTGAGTTAACAACTCTTCTATACTCATTATCATATTTTCATCACTCCCAGTGCGGTTAATTCATTACTCGTTTCATAAAAAGTGTTATTATATTCACTTTTATTTAAGATATTCTTTACTTCCCTATTAGAAAGACTACATAAAGTTGTCTTCCCGTTCATTGACCTTACTACTTCATTTAAAGAAATTAAGCTTTCTATTCCTTTTAAATCTATAACATTAACTTTATCTAAATTAACAACCACATACTTTATCCCATGTTTTAAAATAACAGGTATAACTTCGTCATCAAATGTATTAGAAGTAGTTTTATTTAATATACCATCTAATCTTATCCACAGTATTCCTTTACTAAACTCCATATTAATTTTTAACATATTATCAGTCCTTGTAACTAATATAGAACATTTTTTATTAAATTTATACATATTCGACATAACTAGATAATTATTTCTTTCTACATTTTACGACATTTTTAATAAGCACTACTAAACTAATTAGAAGAGACATAACTCCAAACACCAAAATAAATATATTAGTTTTAACTGGAACACTTTCATCCTCCCTAGTTACAAAAGCTATTTTTTCTTTAGTTTCTTTATTTTCTGTATTTGTGTTACTCACGTTTTTTACTGTGGTATCTTCCTTTTGACTAGCTTTAGTAATAAAATCTTTAAGTTCTGTCATATCAAAGTTACTATTTTTACTATCTAATTCACTAAGTTTATTAATAACACTTTCATAACTAATGTTGTCATTCTTAATGAGAGTTTCTAAACTAGCTAACTTGCCAAGCATATCAGTATTATCTTCGCTAGAAGACTTAACTAACTTTTCAAATTCAGCCATCTTTTTAAGCATATCTTCTTTATTATTTAGTTCACTCTTTAACTTCATCACTTCAGAAATTAATTCTTTATTTTGTTCACTTACTAAGTTCATATTTTCGCTTATTATTTTATCAATTTCTTCAGTAGTCAAGCTATTTGTAACAATGTAGTCTTCTTCGTCCTTTTTGTATCCACTTAAGTTTTCATAATATCCTGGAGCATAATTTTTAACCATGTCATAGCACTTATATAAAGTGTCTCTATATTTATAAACCTTAGTTTTTACAACAACATCAGTTGTACTCATTTGTCTTTTATCTATCTTAGCTGTAAACACACACTTTTCGTTATTACACACATGAGTATTAATTGTACTATATCCTGCATAGCTATTTGATATATACTCATCAGTCATATAAGCTTTGAAGTCTATTCCGTTAAGTTCTCCTTTAACATTCTTATAAGTAATTCTAATACTAGTATTTTCTATATCAATAGGACTATCAAATACTATATCCATATTAACATACATCAAAATTCTAGCAGCATTATTATAATCTTTGTCTTTTAGTAATAAATAATTATCTAAGTAACTCTTAAATTCATAAGGAACACTATTCCCGTCTTTATCAAGCACTTCCAATTCGTAAAAATCATACTCAGTCGCACCACTAAACCTAGTTATACCTATTTTATTAACATATTTTCTTAAAAAAGTATAATCTTTATAATCACTAGTTATTTCTCTACCTTCTTTAACTTCTGGACTTGTCAAGCTATAAACATAATCTGTATATTTATAGTCACTTTTATCAAAGTACTCACAAACACTTTCGGGTTCACTTACATAATGAACATTACTTTCTTCATAATTGTACCATCTATATTTCACCTCCTCCTTTGCATTACAAATTATTGGCATGATTAACACCAAAACAAGCAAAACTTTTTTCTTCATTTTCCATCTTCCTTTCTAGAGGTTAAGTTTTATCTCCTCTAATATATTTATTCGACAAAAAACGCGAAAAGTCTTTTTTTATTTTGACTTTACGCGAAATTTTACACAAGAATTTACGTAAAAAGTGTCAAATTTAATCATTTTTGGCACTTTTCATAATTTCATAGTTATTCTTAATTCTTTCATTTTCAGGGTTAATTTCCATTGCTTTTTTTACATTTTCTATAGCCTTATCAATATCATTTATATAAAAATAATCTAAACTTAACACATCATAAATATTCTCATTCCAAGCATATTCTTCATTTATATAAGTGGTAGATTTATCTTTAATACTACTAGCTTTTAACATTTCTTCAATGCTTTCTAAATATCTTTTTTCTTCATAATAAAGCATACCAAGTAACACATACCCTTCTCTAACTTCAGGCATAATCTCTATAGACTTTTTAATCCACATCTCTGCTTCAAGCGGTCTTTTCATATTAACATAACAATAAGATATATACCTACAAGAACTTGCTTTTTCTTCATTCCAAGTAGCAATATTATAGTGTTTAATTAATGTATCAATAGACTTATTAAATTCACTCTTATACATATACTCTCTACCTAAATAATGTAAGTTTCTTTCATCACTTGGATTATTCTCTACTTCTTTAATAAGCAAATCTAAATAAAAATCTCTATTCTTTTCTCTGTCAGGATAATGATTAATATTAATTTTGTCACTTTCTATAACATTCTCTGTTCTATCCAAAGTAAATACAAGCACCTCATGAATACTATTAACCCATTTATAATTCTTTCTAGTATGTATCTTTGAAATATAATAAGACATCACACCTTCATTTTCAGAATTAAAAGAAAAATTTAAATTATATTTAACCCTGTCAGTATCAGACTTCCAAATTCTTTCTAATTCACGTCTCCAGCCTTTAGTAAAAACTTCATCTAAATCTGTACTTACACATATATTAACGTTTTCTGGAACCATTTCTAAAGCGTCATTTCTTGCCACATCAAAGTTAAAAACTTCATATTTTTTCTCTTTAACATTGACACCTAAACTTTTAAGTAAATTAACTGAGTTATCACTTGATCCAGTGTCTAATACATATATTTCATCAGCTTCTTTCATGCTTTCATACCATCTTTTAATATGAGCTTCTTCATTCTTACAAATTGCATACACAACAACTTTCATATACTTTACCTCACTAATAATTTATGCTAAAATATTACTAGAGGTGCATTATGAAGATAGGTATTGATATTGATGGAGTATTAACTGATTATAGTAAATTCTGTTTAGATTATGGTACACTTTACTATAATGTAATAAATCCAAACGAATACGATTTTTCTCTTATTTTCGGCATAACCAAAGAAAAAGAAAACATTTTCTGGGATAAACACATAAAAGATTATTTTATAAATACTCATGCAAGGAATTTTGCAAGTGAAGTAATAAAGAAATTAATTAGTGAAGGTAACGAAATTTATTTAATTACATCAAGAAATTTTCTAATAAGTAAAGTTGATGACGGAAGTGGAAAAGTTGAATATACAAAAAGTTGGTTAGAAAAAAATGATATACCATATAATAAGCTTATATTTACCCCACACGATAAAGTCCCAACTATTATAAACGAAAAAGTAGAAATAATGATAGAAGACTCACCTAACAACATAAGAAGTATAAGCGAGTATATTCCAGTTATAAAAATGAATACAAGATATAACACAGATGTAAAGGGTAATAACATACACACGTCTTATAGTTGGAACGATATCTATAAAATTATCCATATGAAAAAGTAAAGCATTTTAGTGCTCTACTTTTTTATTATCTTTATATTTTTAATTTTATTTATTATATCTCTACATTTATTTTTCATATTTGTCCTTTCAATATAAAATATGAAAATTTAAAATTTTAGACTGTACTTATTTACTAGGATCAATTAGTATTTTTATTGCGCTAGATTCACCACTAGTTAGTTCTTTACAAGCGTCTTCTACTTCTTCTAAAGATACTACTTTATCAATATATTTAACCACATTTAAATCTTTATTTTTAATTAGTTCAATTACTTTATCAAAGTCAAACTCACTATACGCTATTGATCCAAGCATAGTTACTTCACCCATCACTGATACTACAAGTGGTACTGTAACTGGTTCAGTTGAAACGCCTACTAAAATAATTTTACCTCCATTTTTAACAAGCATCATTGCTTCACTTACAGCCGCTGAATTACCACAGCACTCTATTACTTTATCAAATCCTCCATTTGTTTTTTCTTTCAAAGTTTTAATAGTGTCACTATTAGTTGGATTATAAAACTCGTCTACTGAACCTAGTGACAATGATTTTAACCCACGTTTTTCGTTTGTCTCTAACATACATACGTAAGTAGCGCCTTCTTTTTTAGCAAATTCTGAAGCAAGTAACCCAATTACTCCACCACCTACTATTAAAACTTTATCTCCTACCATTATGTCAGCAAGTTTTACTGCGTGCAAACTAACTGCAGCAGGTTCAACCATAGCTGCTTCTTCGTCTGTTACTTCTTCAGGTATTAATCTAGCCATATTTGAGTAGCAACTAGAGTATTCAGAATATGCTCCACTATCTTCTAAACTAAGCCCCGTTGCGTGAGTCCAAGTATTTATGCAATACTGTGGATTTCCACTTTTACAAGCATCACATTTTCCACATGGACTAAGTGGTAAAGCAGTAATCCTGTCTCCTATTTTTAAGTCACTTCTGTCTCCGGGGTCTACAATAACTCCTGAAAACTCATGTCCCATAACAAGACCCTTTGGTTCGCCATTTACAAAATAATGTAAATCACTTCCACAAATACCACATTTATTAACTTTAAATACAACCTTATCTTTTCTCTTTTCCGGACAACTTCTTTCTTCCAATTTAAATGATTTAACTCCACTTATGCTTACACATTTCATTTAAAATTCCTCCCTATTATTATAATATCACTTTTTAATTTTTCTTAGCCATCAAAATAATAAGGTTTACTTTTATTTTACAAAAAACGTTAATAAACTTTCATAACTCTAAATTCTTTGTTTTTCACTACATTTTTTAACTATATCCTTACCAACGACATAAATTGTTGAAGAAACTAATACGCCTAGAGTATTTAAGAAAATATCATTTACGTCAAATGCTCTACCAAAAACAGGCTCAATTATTTCTATAATTAATACAAGTATAACTCCTTTTAAAACAACATTTTTCCACTTAATATCTTTTTTGGTTAACGGATAAATTATACCAAAAGGCAAAAACATAAGAAAATTACCAATATTCTCTTCACTTATATTGCTTATAAAGTCTAATGTGAAATTAAAGTCTCCATTTAACCAGTTCACTTTAGTACCTGGGTTCATTTGGTAAATTAATTTATACCATATTATACCCATTAAATCCAAGCCTATAGCCAAACAAAACAAACCTGTAATATAACAAACAAAAATGAAAGAAATTATCTTTTTACTTTTAGGTGTTACTTTGTCACTTCTAAACTTTATAAAATAATAAACTATCCCAACTAATAACGATATAGGTAGTGCTTGCAAAAAATAACCTACATAAGTACCAAAAAAGAAATATTGAAATGTCATATTTTCAGGAAAATACATATTACTAATCACTCCTAACAAATATTTAATACTTTTAACACTACACTAATCTTATCATTAAAAATTAAAAAAAGCAAATACATTATAGTGTATTTACTCTTTAATCATATTTAATCTTTAGGTGGAAAAATATTTAAGTTTCCATTTAAGATATCTTTAAAATAATTTAATATTCTATTAAAGAAATTACTTTTTAACACACTCTCATTTACTATCACATTATAAGAAATCTCTTCATTGTTAACACTTAATTTCAAAGTACCAACTTTGTCCCCTTTCTTAAGTGGTGCCTTAGTACTAGTTAAATCTATAGTATACTTATAGTCTATATTTCTAACATCTTTTGGTACAACCACAGTTACATCTTTTTCTAAATAATAATTAACTTTTCTCTTTTTAGAGTTATCAACAAACATAGTACCTAACTTTTTATCACTTTTTAAAATAGTATCTTTATAAAACATACTATATGCATACTCCATCATATTAATTGTATCAGTATTTCTGTCTTCTTTTGTAGGAGCTTTCATAGTAACAGTAATAAGTCTCATATCATTTCTTTTCATTGACCCAGTTAAACAGTATCCAGCATTATCAGTAAACCCAGTTTTAAGTCCATCTAACCCATTATAAAATTTAATTAATTTATTAGTATTAACGAGCCATAAGCTTTTACCGTTCGCGTGTGTTATAGTAGTTTCATAAGTACTCGTTAACTTAAGAATTTCTTCATGTTTAGTAATTAATTCTCTTGCAATAATAGCTAAATCTCTTGCAGTAGTTAAGTGTCCATCTTCATCAAGCCCATGTGGATTTTTAAAAGTTGTGTTCTCTGCTCCCAGTTCTTTTGCTCGTTTATTCATCATATTAACAAAGTTTTCTTCTGTTCCACCTATCTTTTCAGCCATAGCCACACTTGCATCATTAGCGCTTCCTACAGCAATTGCAGTTAATAGTGTACTAACTTTAGATGTAGTGTTTTCTTCCAAATATGCTTGACTTCCTCCCATTCCACTAGCGTTCTTACTTATGTTAACCTGATCATCCATACTAAGTCTACCATCATCTATTGCTTCCATTATTAAAAGCATTGTCATTATTTTAGTCATAGATGCTGGAGCTTTAGGAGTATCAGCCTCTTTTTCAAAAAGAACTTTTCCAGTACTTGCTTCCATTATAATTCCACTTTCACTCTTAACAGATATTCCACTTTCATCTGCTCTAATAACAGGTATAAAAACTAAACTACACAATAATAAAACAATAATTTTTTTCATCATACACCTCTAATTAAAGGTATTCAAAATACAAAAAAAAAGACATAAATTTTATAATTCTATGTCACTAACAATATAACCTTTTCTATATAAGTGATTTTTAATCTGCCACTTTAAAGCATCCCCTTCATATTTTTTAGAATACTTATTATATGCTTTTTCCATTTCTTTTTTCATTGCTTCACCATCATTTTTTGTTAACTTAGATAAAACTTCATTAATCATATTTTTGTCATAACCCATTATAGCTAAATCCATATTTAATTTATTCTTTATCATAAACAAACTCTTATTTTTAAGTGAAACCATTTTCTTATCAACAATTTTATCTAACTTAGAAAGCCAAATATCTTCACTTATAGTATTTAAATACTCGTTTATTTCTTCTTCATCTATTCCTAGATTAACAAGTTCTTTTTTAATTTTATAAGGTCCAGAATTACCTAGATTAACTTTATCATTTACGTAAGCTTCAACATAAGCTCTCACATTAAGTAAGTTTACACTCTCTAACTTTTTGATAGTCTCGTCAATTACTCTCTTATTAAAGCCCTTATCTTCTAAATAATTAATCACTTCTTTTTTAGTTCTAAGCTTTTTCTCAATAAAACTTAAAGATAAGTCATACGCTTCATAATAAATATTTTCATTCATTATCTTTTCTAGAATTTCTAAAGTAATATCTTTATTGTAAAGCAAATTATTTTTAAGTATTACATCTTCATATAACACAAGTTCACTTGTATCTGTTGTGAGTTTATATCTACCTCTAGATATTTTTTTATACTTTAATATCTTCATAATCCCTCACAATTATTCTTTAATCTTGATTAGACCTTTTTCTAATTCTTCCAAACTTCTTCCAATTTCTTTTTTTGATACATATTCAGATGGCTTCATTTGTAAATAACCATTAGCCATAATTTGCTTACTTCTTATTGAAACCACATGGACTAATTTGTATTTTGAATCTACTATAGTTAATAGTTTATCAATTGATGGATAAATCATATTCTCACTCTCCTTACACTATAAATATACTATTAGTATCAACTTTATACAAGTTTTTAAGGTGTTTTTTTACATTCATTTTACGTTATTTTTTTATCTATCTTATAATCTTTAATTAGTTCTTTTATAAACACTGAAGCATTTCTTTTTTCTACTAACAAATATGTTTTAACTTTGCTTCTAGTAAGTGCTACATATAGTAGTCTTCTTTCTTCGCTAAATGGATAACTTTCACTAATCCCTAGAAGTTTTTCTATAACTATATCATCGACTATTTTGCTAGGAAAACTACTACCTTTATCCTTATTGTTAATTATAAAAACATAATCAGCTTGTAATCCTTTTGATTTATGTATAGTCAAATATTTAATTTCTAAGTCAATTCTTTTAGAATAAATAACTTCTGTTACTTCGCCATAATCATACAAAAAATTTTCATTATTTTTTAAAATATCTTTATCATTATTGTATCTTCCTAGTAAAAATACACTTGAATAGTTTGGTAAGCTTTTTAATATTTTTTCTAACTCGTTAATATTATAAATAATTTCAATGGGCTCATTTGTACTAGGGTAACCCTTAACTACTTTTCTTATTTGACTTTTGTTTTTCATAACAAACTCACTACTAAGTTTAGCCATTTTATCACTAAATCTGTAAGTATTAACTATTTTAGAAACATACACTTCACCAAAATATTTAGAAAAATTAGTAATCAAAGATACATCACTTCCACTAAATCTATAAATACTTTGATAGTCATCTCCTACGCAAAACAAGTTGTAGTCTTTTTGATTTCTCATACTCATTAACAAATTATAACGACACATTGAAGTATCCTGAAACTCGTCTACTATAACGTATTTAAAGTTATGTATATACTTATTTTCTTTTATTAAAGAAGTAGCTTTATTTATCATATCACTATAATCTATCAAATTGTTTTCTTCTAAATATTTATTGTATTCCAAGTAAACAGGACTAATAATTTTATATATACTATCATTATCAATAATTTTTTCAAACTCACTTAAACTATAGTTATTACTCTTTATTAGACTAATCACAGTTATTAAATAATTAACTACTTTAAAAGTAAAGTTTTCTTCTATATTTAACATTGACCATAAATAGTTAACACTCTTTAATTTACACTTAATACCCATTAACTTAAAAGTTTGAGCTAACTTATTTAAGTCTCCTTCAAAGTAAATATTACCTTTTCTATTTTTTTCACTAATAAAAACGTTATATTCAAATAAATAATATTCAGAGTTACATTCATCATATTGAAAAGAAAGACCAAGAGCATATAAATAGTATTTAAGTTTATTTTCTTTTAAAAAATAATTTACAAAGTTAGTATAGTATTCCACGTCATTAAATAGTTGGTTAAGTATGTATAAAATCAGGTTTTCTTGTTTATCTGTATACACTTTTAAATTCTCATTAAGTGTACTTTTTACTATGTCATACCCCAGTTTATGAAAAGTATTAACTTGAATTTCAGTCTTTACTTCCTTTTCTATTCTTTCTTTCATCTCTTTACTTGAAGCATTAGTAAACGATAATATCAAAATATCTTTAGCATCCACATTGTTTTTTGTAATCAAATATTTAACTTTTCCTATAATTGTAGTAGTCTTTCCACTTCCTGCTCCAGCTATAATCAAATTATTATGTTTTTCATTAACTATAGATAGTATTTGATTATTATCTAAAGTTTTACCTTCAATAGTTGGTATTAACTTTTTAAATTCAATTATTTTATTATGAATGTCTAACATTTCTTTAAAGGTAAAGTTTGAGTCTAACTCAGTAATGTAAAACTTTTTTTCATTTAGAGATTCTATACTTATATTATTATCAATTATGAACTTATTTTCTTCTTTTAAACTAATATAACTGTCAACTTCAAAAAAACTATTTATTTTATTTTCTAGTGTTTCTAAATATTTGTTTATTATATCACCTCCCTTTCTAAAGAAAATTATTTCGCTCCCTAATATATATATTCGATAAAAAACGTGAAAAGTCTTTTTTTATTTTGACTTTACACGGTATTTTACGTGAATTTTTACATAAAAAACGTAAATTTTTTTAATTATTCATCTATTAAATCAAAAGTTAATATAAGTTTAATATAAATATTATTACTTCAATAGTTGTTATACTTGTTATTTTGTTTAATCTGAAGAAAATAAAACTGACTTTTATACATTAAAAGAATTTAATAAATTTATAAAGTATATAGACAAACCAGTTTACCGTGAATTTTTCAACTTGATGTTTTACACTGGTTTAAGACCAGGCGAGGATATAGAAATAAAAACAAGTGATTTAAAAGGCAATTACATTAATGTAACTAAAACTATATCTTCACACAAAAAACGTGAAATTAGTACTCCAAAAACTTTTTCAAGTATGCGTAAAGTCAAAATAAGTAGATTTCTAGTAAAAGATTTAAAAAAAATAATTAAAAATTATAAGAAAGGAGCTGGAGATTTATTTCTTTTTGGAGGAGTTAAACCTTTAAGTCCTACTTCTATTAAACGAAGAAAAATAAGTACATGTAAAAAAGCCAACTTGAGAACTATAACGTTACATCAGTTTAGACATAGTCATGCAACCATGCTTTTAACTGAAGGTATTATAATAAATGAAGTTTCAAGAAGACTTGGGCACTCTAGGGTTTCAACTACTTTGGATGTGTACACTCACACTTCTTTAGAACAAAAAAAGAGTTTACAAAACTCTCTGTTTCAAACGATTTTCCAAAAACCTATTATCATTATTTATAAAAAATCACTGAGATTTTACCTAATTTGGAGCAAGTGTCGTAGATATCTACAACTTTTTTCCAATAACAAAAGAATACATATAATCTTCCGTTGCTAGTAATAATATAGCACATTTTTCGTATTTATGTAATAGATTATTTTAATTTTATAATTGGTCGTAAACTCTTTTTACTATTTGTTGATCCCAGCCAACTGATAATCTCTCTTTTGTAACTATTGATTTATAAATAGGATTTTTTTCTACTACATCTAAAAAATATTCTAGTATATCAATATAGTCATTAAAATTATTTTCTATCAAACTAAAGATATTAATTAAGTATTGTTGTTTAAATTCATAGCCATTGAAATAATCATTTATTTGTGGGCAAATAAAACAAACTGCTCCACCAATTCCTTGGATTTCCATTTGGTTAGCATTTTCATTTTTAGGTTCTTCTACAATTTTTATGTGTAAAATCAAATGTTCTAAAACATTACAATAAACTAATCTATTAGCCTTTTGATATTCAAATGGATTATTAACAGCAAATTTATCATTACTCAATAAAATTGCTTTATTTTCATCTATGTGATGACAATATAGCCCTTCATTTGTTCTTGATACCTTTGAATTTTTGGACTTACAAGACTCATTACAAAAATAATCATATTGTGCGGGACCATATTTTTTCAAAAGATAATCAACTAATTCATCATAAGTCATTTTTAATTGATTTTTAATTTCAGTACTTTCCATATTTAATTTACCTCCTATTAAAATATTGATAGCATATTGCTTTTACAAACTAATTATATCAAAAATTTAAGATAAATAATAGTGTCCAAAACAAAAAAAGAGAACTACTTATAAAGTAATTCATCACTTGTAAAACTGACTGAAAAGACTATAATTTTAAAAGTTTAGATATTTCTTGAAATGTATATTTTTCATTATGCTCTTTTATATAAAATTGCTTATTAGATATTTCATTAACTTTGTTCTCATAAATAGTAAGTTGTATAGGAGATAATATTAAATATTCAGTAGGTTCAATAAACTTTAAATTTGTGTTCTCAAGAATTTTAACTTTACCATTTTTTGTTTTATAGTCATAGCATTTAATAATATCAATAATAGCTGAATTAGGTTTTAATGTTTCTATTGTTTTAAAATTAAGCATTAAAAAATGTCCTCCTTCCTAGAAAGAGAACATTTATATATGTCTTCCAAACTAACGATGAGTTAGATTTTAGACATTAAAAAACTTATGACACCATAATAGGTTCGTAAGTTGTATTCAAATGGAGCAATGACATGGGTCATTTGCGAAAAAGTAGAAACAAGTAATTGATTAAATCAATCTATTAATAGTATAGCACATATTATATATTTTAATATAAATATTTATACTAATTTAAATTATTATTTATATTCTTGTTATATTAATTCTTTATATTATATTATTATATTATGTTAGACAAATTTTCCATCGTGGATGGAAATATTTTCTACCCTAGACAAAAAATATAAATCTTATTCAAAATAAAAAGACTAGTTATATTTCAAACTAATCTCATCAATAAATTGTAATTTATTATTCTGATGGGCAACTATAATTTGTGTTTTTAAAGGTTGGTATTACTGTTACTATATCTTGTTCTTTCACACAATAATATGTATCAATTAAAAATCCTTTATCTACATAACTATCACTATCATTTACATCTTCAACTCTCCAACTTATTATTGGACTGTTTTTAAATGCTACTGCTTGAATTGTGTCTAATAAAATAATTGAAAATATTGTAATAATTATCGTTAATAATATAATTAAGAACTTATTCTTTTTTACTTTTTCAATTTCTTTAACTGAATAATCAAGTGTATCAATTAAAATTTCTTCACTCTTTAAATCAATTTCTTCATCAATTTTTTCACCATTTAATATTTCCGTAACCGAAACGCCTAAAATTTCACTTAATGGTTTCAATAATGATAAATCCATTAGTCCTAATCCTCTTTCCCACTTACTTACAGCATTTTTTGTTATGCCTAATTTTTCAGCAAGTTGTTCTTGAGTTAACTTTTTTTGCTTTCTTAATTCAGCAATAAATTTACCTATCTTAATTTGGTCCATAGGTTCGTGTCCTCCTTTCTGGATTCATTGTATAAATTCCCACTG